>JAEEGJ010002003.1_pt1 | contig 181445 bp, 127 predicted proteins | sample 8958761 | NCBI WGS metagenome assembly JAEEGJ01 (sample SAMN16246546, study PRJNA631951) | gut metagenome | biome: gut microbiome; feature: rumen; material: RS-attached | host: Bos | place: Iran: Karaj | collected 2018-10
GCTGCCAGTTCTCACCCATGAAACGCTTGATAGAATAGACGGTGTTCTTGGGGTTGGTGATGGCCTGACGCTTGGCAGGGTCACCGATCTTACGCTCACCGTTCTCAACAAAACCAACGACAGAAGGAGTTGTACGCTTACCCTCGCTGTTGGCAATTACTACTGGCTCGTTACCTTCGAATACGGCAACACAGCTGTTGGTAGTTCCTAAATCAATTCCAATAATCTTTCCCATAATTCTTATCTTTTTTAAGTTTATACTCTATTAAATTTGGACTTTTATCCGCAAAAAACCTTGCAAAGCATGTGCCAAAACGATTTTTTTTGCAGAAAAATGCTTTTTGTCACGTCATTTTGGCACAAGTATCAAATATTTTTTTTATCTTTGCACTCGAAATTGTACAATTTATAAAACCATGGTAATGAAAAGAGCGATTTTGACAATGGGACTCGCCGCGCTGATGATGACGGTCTCTGCACAGGTGAACACCTACATCGTGAAGACTCGTACTGCCCAGCAGAAGGCTGTTGCTGCTCAGCAGGCAGCGGTTAATGAGGCAGCTAGTCAGACGACAGATGAGAATGCTCCAACAGACTTCATCAGTCAGAATTTCAAGTTCTACAGTCTTTGTGACTGGAAGGAGGGCATGAAATTCATGGTGATGCCTGAGAAGTATGACTTGATTGTAAGAACCTTCAGTGATGCCGCTACTGGCAAGGAGGTAAGTAGTATGTCACTCCGTCACAAGATTATGATATACAGAGGACATACTGTCAGTGCAGATGGTCATTCCCGTATGAATTTCTTCTGTCAGGACAACAACAAAATGTACTATTTTGAAATCCCCAATGGTTCGTTTGACGACTATTGCTATGGCAAACTTGGTGTTCCCACGCTGGCCTACCTCGGTGATGTGGATATCGCCAAGGAGAAGCTGATGGGTAAGAAACTCTACACCAAGGGCACCATCTATCGTGTGGATACAGAATACGACGGTGATGGCTATCGCGAGGTGAAGATGCCAAAGGATCTGGAGGTCACCGTGACCCAGGTGGGTGTCGGTAGCCGCAGCTTCCCTGTGAAGATCATTGTGGAAGACGAGAATGGCAATGAGTTCTACCAGACCTTCGCCCTCTCGAAGACCAACAGTGGTATGCGTGATGACGAGTTTATTATGGACAGTCTGAAGCATACGTTCTATGCATCGTTCGAGTTGCAGGATGCCATTATGTCAGTCAACAGAGACTTCACCACTTATATTGGCAAGATCATTCATACGGCTCAGTCTACGAAGATGCTGACCAAGGGTGATGGTAAGGACCGTACGGTGAACGTGCCGAAGATGACCACCTTCCGTGTGGATCAGGCACAGAGACGTCCTGGCACTCCGTTTGTCACTTTGGCACTCACAGAGATGGAGTCGCGTCGTCCTTATTATCGTGATGTCCTCTTCACTCATCCGGATGATCTGGCAGAGCGTGATGTCAAGTTGGAAGACTTCTTCGGTTATATCTTTGCTATGGGTGAAGGTGCAGAGCGTCAGACCACTCAGGAGGCTCGTGCTGCTATCCGTCAGGGTCGTGTCATCATTGGTATGACTGAGGATGAGGTGACACTCGCTATGGGTGAGGAGCCCAACGAGAGAGTTCAGGGTAGCAATGGAAAGCATGACTGGATCTACTACCGTTCAAAGGGTAAGTCACTCTTCGTCCACTTCGGTAGAGATGGTCGTGTAGAGTCTTATGAGACAGGTACTACCAAGACTACGAAGAAGACACCAGCAAAGAAGAGTTCGGCCAAGGCTGCTCAGCAGAGAGCCAAAAAAGGAACACCTATTGAGAATTAATTGAGATAAAAAATCAGGGGGCGCTCAACTGAGCGCCCCCTGATTTTTTTATTCTTTCTTGTCTGCGATAGCCTGTATGATTTTGGCTTCCAGTTCCTCGCAGAGTTCAGGATTGTCTCTCAGCAGATTCTTGGTTGCGTCACGACCCTGACCTAACTTGGAATCTCCGTAAGAGAACCATGAACCGCTCTTCTTGATGATGTTATACTCAACACCCAAGTCTACAATCTCACCAACCTTTGAGATACCCTCGCCAAAGATGATCTCAAACTCTGCCTTACGGAAGGGGGGAGCTACCTTGTTCTTTACCACCTTGACGCGTACCTGATTGCCGAGAATGTCATCGCCATCCTTAACCTTTCCATACGGACGGATGTCCAGACGGACTGAAGCATAGAACTTAAGGGCATTACCACCAGTAGTGGTCTCAGGACTACCAAACATGACACCGATCTTCTCACGCAACTGGTTGATGAAGATACATGTCGTATTGGTCTTAGCAATGGTAGATGTCAGCTTACGCAGTGCCTGACTCATCAGTCGGGCCTGCAGTCCTACTGACGAGTCGCCCATGTCACCCTCAATTTCTTTCTTGGGGGTCAAAGCTGCCACAGAGTCAATGACAATAATATCAATTGCACTCGAGCGGATCAGCTCGTCTGCAATATCCAAAGCCTGCTCACCATTGTCGGGTTGTGAGATGTACAGGTTGTCGATGTCCACACCTAAGTTTGCTGCGTAGAAACGGTCGAAGGCATGTTCTGCATCGATGAATGCAGCAACACCTCCTGCTTTCTGGCACTCTGCGATGGCATGGATAGCCAGCGTGGTCTTACCTGATGACTCAGGACCGTAGATCTCAATGATACGTCCTTTGGGATAACCACCCACACCAAGGGCTGCATTCAGTCCGATACTACCTGTGGGGATTGCATCCACATTTTCAATTTTCTCTTCGCCCATGCGCATGATTGCGCCTTTACCGAAGCTCTTCTCGATTTTGTCCATTGCAGCCTGCAGGGCTTTCAGCTTCTGCTGTTGCGGAGTCAGTTGCTCCGTTGATTCTTCTTTCTTCGCCATAGCTTTAGAAATTTAAGAGTTAATACTAATTATAATTCGAGGTCACCATCGAACACTTCGTGCCAAGGCAGACCTTGTTTGTTCAGTTGTTCCATGAAAGGATCAGGATCGAAGTCCTCTACGTTCCATACACCAGGTTTCTTCCAGATGCCCTTGACGAACATCATCGCACCAATCATGGCAGGAACACCAGTGGTGTAACTGACACCCTGCATGCCTGTCTCCTTGTAAGCCTCCTGATGCTTACAGTTGTTGTAGACGTAGTAGGTATGCTCCTTGCCGTCCTTGATACCACGGATGCGACAACCGATAGAGGTCTCGCCCTCGTAGTTCTCACCCAGATCCTGAGGATTGGGCAATACGGCCTTCAGAAATTGTAGGGGTACAATCTTCACCTTTGCTGTACCAGAGCCATCAGCCAACGGGGCTTCATACTCTATCTCATCGATACGGCTCATGCCGATGTTCTGGATCACATCGAGGTGTTTCAGATACTGCTCGCCAAAGGTCATCCAGAAACGACCTTGTTTGATGGTGGGATAATTCTTCACCAACGACTCCAACTCCTCATGATGCAGCAGATAACTCTCTCGCGGACCAATATTGGGGTAGGTGAGGGGTTTATGAATCTCCAGCGGTTCTGTCTCTATCCACTTGCCATCCTTATAATAGAGACCTTTCTGGGTGATCTCACGGATGTTAATCTCTGGGTTGAAGTTCGTGGCGAAGGCGTGATGATGGTCACCTGCATTGCAGTCGACGATGTCGAGATAGTGGATCTCGTCGAAATAGTGCTTGGCAGCGTAGGCAGTATAGACACCAGAAACACCTGGGTCGAAGCCACAGCCAAGGATAGCTGTCAGACCAGCCTGTTCGAAACGGTCTTTGTAGGCCCACTGCCACGAATACTCGAAGTGTGCCTCGTCCTTCGGCTCATAGTTGGCTGTGTCGAGGTAGTTACAACCGCATGCCAGACAGGCATCCATAATGGTCAGGTCCTGATAGGGCAGGGCGAGGTTGATGACGAGTTCGGGCTGGTAGCTGTTGAAGAGTGCCTTCAACTGCTCCACATCGTCAGCATCCACCTGTGCCGTCTTAATGTCCATCTTGTAGCCAGCTTTATGGATATCTTCCACAATCTTGTCACACTTGGCCTTGCGACGGCTGGCAATCATAAAGTCGGTAAACACGTCAGCATTCTGTGCAATCTTGAATGCTGCTACCGTAGCGACGCCTCCAGCGCCAATCATTAATACTTTTGCCATAGTTATTCTATTTTCGTTATTACGTTATATTGTTGAGTTCTTCCGAATGGATACCGAGGGCGGCCATCAGCGAGTAGCCGAGAATCTCCTGTCGGAAATTGCCGCCAGTCATCGGCTGCATGGAAAAGACGGTGATATGCTTTTCCTCATCACTCACCTGACGGAGTGCCTCGCGTACATTATTATATATGTTAGGGTCCTCTGCGTTTGGAATGACCATCACTCGCTTGACTTCCTTCTGTTGACAGATGAGCGACAGGACCTCGATCAGCAGATGTTCACCGTCGGCAATGGCTTCAATGGGGTAGGCATTGAGCATGAATTCACCTAATTCTCCTTGAAAGGCCTTGTCTGTTAGGTCACTGGCGTAATTGCTTGGAACGAAGTTCTCCATTTCAGTCTTCACCTTCTGATGTATGAACACCACCTGTGTCTCGTGATCCCCCTTGCGCAGTCCACCATCAAGAGCGATACACTCCAACCATCGAGCCATATCAGCCTGTGGAATCCGACGTCCCAGCATGCGCTCGAAGTTTACTATGAGGTTGAATGCCACTTTGTCAACGTAATCGGCGTCAACAAGTATCACATTTTCACTCCATTTTATATCCTGTTCGTTGTTGTTCATATCTGGCTACAAAGTTACATTAATTTGAGGACTTTACCAAATTAAAAAGGATTTTTTAGCATTTCATTTAAGAATTGACATAAATCAATTAGAAAATCATAAATTGTGGGTGAAAAATCAAATATTAGGGGCTAGTCTATCAAAAAAGTCGTACCTTTGCAAGCGAAACAAAACTACTGACAGTATAATACCATTTAATGGTACAATAATCCCCGGTGCGCTAGCATCGGGGATTATTTGTTTTCAGGGTTTAGCAAGGACGTTTCTTGGGGAGGTTGAAGGCGTCCTGCACTTCCTTCATCTGTTCGAAGGTCATGCCGTCAGGCTCAGAACCCATCGAACGAGCACACATGTAGATGTTGGCAGCCTTGCAGAGCACATCAGTCTGGTCGAAGGCATCCATGATATCTGTTCCGACAGCTACCGTACCGTGTTTCTCCCACAGCACCACGTCATGTGTCTTGATCTGTTCAAGGGTGGCCTCTGCCAACTCTACGGAAGAGGGCATAGCGTAAGGTACAATACCGATGCCCAGAGGTGCAAAGGCGAGGGTCTCAGGAATCATCGACCACAATACACGTGTCATCTCGTCACCCTTCAGGAAACGCTGGATATGGCTCATGGCCACGAGTTCGATGGGATGGGTATGGAGCGTGGCCTTATAGCACGAACCGGTTTCCAGGAGATAATTCTGCAGAGCGAGGTGTGTGGGCAACTCTGAGGTTGGCACCACAGGCTCATCAGCGATGACCTCATAGGAGGCACAGTCGTCGCAGATACGAATAATACTTCCGTTCTGCATGGGGTATTTTGCCAAGTCGCGCATACGCTTGCCCGTACCTTTACAATAGAAATACTTGCCTTTCAGCTGAGGCAGGACCATACCGATCTGCTTCACCTCTGAGATGGCCTTCAGCGCTTTGCACTCATCATCCATATATTCTGTGACGTTGACAGTGATGTTTCCACCGTTACGCTCTGCCCATCCTTTCTGCCACAGGTAACCAGTGACCTCGGCAATCTGATCAATAACCGCTTTCAATTCCTTGCGGCCATCCAATATACTCTTAGACATATTATCCTCTTTTAAAGACATAGTAACATACAATCATATATTCTTTAATAGTTATCACCATAGCGTTCCTTGGTGATTTGCTCCAAAGACTTACCTCGGGTCTTGGGGGCGCCGATGAAACCTACGATGAGCGAGATGGTGAGCAAGGCAATCATACAGAAAGCTGCAATAGTGAAGCCCTCACCATTCTCTCCATAGATGACTGTGAAGACAAGTCCCCAAACGGCTGACAGGCCACGCACGATGAAAAACATCAGTCCCTGCGCACCAGCACGGAATTTGGCTGGGAAGAGCTCAGATCCCCAAAGGGCGTAGAATATCTGTGGTGAAGTTCCACCCTGAATACCCCAGAGAATGGCGAAGAGCCAGAGACCGATCATACCATTGACGCCAATGGTGACTATCACCAGCCATGCGGCAATCGCCACAAGCAGACCGAAAGTATAAATGGCCTTATGCGAGGTCTTGTCGATGAGTTTCGAAACGATAAACGTAATGCCCACGATGATGGCCCACTGGATACAGTTCATCCAGTTGGCTGTCTCGTTACTTACACCACCTGCTGTCTCATAGATATGTGGCTGGAAGAAACCCATCACAGAGGCGACGAGGTTCCAGGTGAGATAGATGGTAGCCAGGAAGATAACTGTACGAACGGCAATCTTGTTGGAGAACAACACTTTGATATTGTCCATCAGTCCACTCTTCTCCTCTTGTGCCTTCTGGGCTGTGAATTCTGCACTCTCCTGCAATTTACGCTGCAGATTCCATGCTATGAAAGCTACCACAAACAGGGTGAAGAACACAATACGCGAGGAGAAGGCATTCACCGCCTCTTGTGACATATTGTCACCACCAAAAAGGTGAGCTACAGCCTCTACCCACCCAAACAGATAGCCGCCAGGTGCGAAGAGCATACCGAAGAGTAGAATGCACATAGGACCCACACCCCACGACATTTGGGAAATACAGATGTTACGACCACGATTGTTGATTTCACTACTTTCAGAGATATAAGTCCATGAAGCAGGCACACCCACGCCTACGGAAATACCTGTGATGAGGAATCCACAAAGCAGCATGGGGAAATTCATACTGAACATAATGGTCAGTACGCCTAACATATAGACCAACAGATTGTAGGTGAAGATGAACTTACGACCATATTTATCAGCTAAAAAACCACCAATGATGGCACCAATCGCTGCTCCCAAGCAGTTAGCACTGATAAAGTTGAGCCAGCCTAGGTGAACCTCAGAGAGTCCGAGGTAGTTCTGCCAGAGCGTCAGACCGCTGGCACCAGCCACGATGGCTCCTGCATCCAAGTAATTCGTGAGAGACACAGCTATCGTGCTCTTCAAGCTTCCGCTATTCTTTGCCATATTTCTTACAGATTAGCGCTTTGAGGTGACATCCTTTTCGTATTGCTGGATGGCGGTGATATACTCTTCGCCAACAGGTACGTTGTTCTTCAGGTTGAAGTAATCGAATACGGCACCAAACGGCAGACTCTTGGCCTCTTCCATCAGGGCAAGACGTTCGAAGTTCTGACCATTGTCCTCATATTCACGTAGTTTCTGTTTGGGTTCGAGCAGAGCCTGGAGGATGCACTTCTGGGTAGCACGGGTACCAATGATATAAGCGCCAATGCGGTTGATAGAGGCATCGAAATAGTCAAGACCTACATGGGCACGATCCAAAGCATCGCTACGGACGAGTTCCTTGAAGAGATCTAACGTTTGGTCGTTCATGATGGTCACGTGGTCTGAGTCCCAACGAACTGGGCGAGATACATGCAACATCAGCTCTGGTACATACATGAGCAGTGTGGAAACGAAGTCAGACACATTTTCCGTAGGCTCATAATGGCCTGTGTCGAGGGTAAACATCTGTTTGCGGGTGGCGCAGTAGGCGGTATAGAAGTCGTGTGAGCCAACGGTATAACTCTCCAGACCGATACCAAACAGTTTGGCCTCGAAGCAGTTTTTCACGCCGTCGAGTTTCTCTTCCATAATCTCATCGAGCGAGGCTGCGAGAATCTCACGGTATTTCTTACGCTGTACGGGCATATCCTTAGAACCGTCGTGTACCCAGATGTTCATGATACAATGGTCGTTCTGGGCCTTACCCATTGCATCGGCAATACGACGACAACGTTTGGTATGCTCAATCCAGAAATCACGGATGCCCTTGTCAGGATTCGACAGTGTCAGGTTGCCGCTCTTGGGGTGGGAGAAACTGGTGGAATTGAAGTCGAGCTTCATGTTGTTCTCCTTGGCCCAGTCAATCCAGCTTTGGAAATGCTTTACCTCTACCTGGTCTCGGTCAACGAATTGATTGCCGAAGTCACCATAGATTTCATGGAGGTTCAGACGGTGATTACCAGCGATGAGCGTCTTTACAAACTCGATGTCTTTACGTACCTCATCTATATTACGGGCACGACCAGGATAATTACCTGTGGTCTGGATTCCTCCTGAGAGTGCTTCGTTGCGCTCAAAACCTACTACGTCGTCAGTTTGCCAGCAATGCAGTGAGATCTGCTGTTTCTGGAGCTGGTCGAGTACTGCATCAGTATCCACACCAACGGCCGCATAGCGATCTTTCGCTACGGCATACGCTTTTTCAATTAGTTCTGTTTTCATAATTTGCTTTTTTATCTGATTATTCTGATTACTCTGATTATTCCGATTACTCTGATATCTTCAGATATTTGTCGAAGGCCTGGTCCCAGACGGCCTTGTCTGTTGGCTCATATTTTACAAGATCCACCGAGTCGGCAATGATCTGACGCATTTCCCAAATATCCTTTACCAAGTGGGCAGCCTTTGCCTGCATCATGATATTGCCAATGGCGGTACATTCCTGAGGACCTGCTAATACAGTGGCGCCAGTAGCGTTGGCCGTAAACTGGTTCAGGTATTTGTTGAGACTTCCGCCACCAATGATATGCAGCACCTCGAGTTTAAAAGGAGCGAACTCCTGCATCCATTGGAACACCTGTTTATAGCGCAGAGCCAGTGAGTCGAAAATACAACGGCAGATTTCTGCAGGTGTCTCAGGCACGGGCTGGTTCGTCTTTCGGCAATATTGCTGAATGGCATTGATCATAGAGTCTGGGTTGGCAAACTGCGCATCATCGGGATTGATAATACTGCGGAAAGCCTCTACCTGCATGGCAGAACCTTGCAACTCTGGATGAGAAAGTTTGCGTACTTCCTCAGGCCACTCTTTACGACAACGTTCATAGATCCACATGCCACAGATGTTTTTCAGGAATCGTGTTGTTCCTTCGATGCCACCCTCGTTGGTGAAGTTACGTTCATAACTCAGATCGCTGATGATGGCATCTTTCGTCTCGATACCCATCAGACTCCATGTGCCACTGGAGAGATAAGCAAACTTTTCGTCCTTAGCAGGTACGGCAGCCACAGCAGAGCCTGTATCGTGACCTGCCACAGCAATGACGGGTACAGGACCTAAGCCCGTCATCTTCTGTACCTCATCTGTGAGTATCCCGATGGGCGTACCTGGATTAACCATCTTTCCAAACATCGAACGTGTCAGTCCTAAGGAGGCTAAGAGGCGTTCGTCGAGTTGCTTGGTACGAGGATCCAGTAATTGCGAGGTGGAAGCTATGGTATATTCGCATACTTCGTTACCGGTGAGCATCCAACTCAGGGCATCGGGCACGAACAATATCTTCTGAGCATGCTTCAAGGCAGAATTACCCTCTTGTTTCATAGCATAGAGCTGGAAGATGGAATTGAAGTTCATGAATTGGATGCCCGTAATGTTATAGACCTCTTTCCGTGAAATCACATGCTTCAGGTAATCATCCATCGCTTCGAATGTGATAGGATCGCGATAGGCGCGTGGGTTTCTGAGGATGGCACCATCATCGCCAATCATCACGAAATCCACTCCCCAGGTGTCAATGCCTATAGAGGTGATTTTCAGACCACGCTGAGCCACCTCTTTCAGTCCACGGATCATCTCAAAATACAAAGCGTAGATGTCCCAATAAAAATGGCCGCCTTGTTCAATGAGATGATTGGGGAAACGGGTTACTTCTTCCAGATGTAACTGTCCTACGTCAATGCTGCCGATGATGGTTCTGCCACTCGTAGCACCCAAGTCGACAGCAAAGAAATATGTTCTCTGATCCATATTTGTTTTCAGTGATTGATAGCAGTTTGTAATTTGTGATTGCAAAGGTACTAAGATTCCGAGGGCTCTACCTTTGTTATTTGATTTTTCATCTCGAAATTTTGATAACGGGTCTTGGCGCTATCGAATAATTGTTGTACCTTTGCAGCAGATTTCCAAACAATCACTTAATTAATTAGTAAAAGCCATGTCTATTTTGACTATTTTGATTGTCGCCGTTTTCTGTGTAGGTTATCTGTGTATAGCCTTGGAGAGTTTGACGAAGATTAACAAGGCTGCCATTGCCTTGCTGATGTGTGTGTTATGCTGGACGTTATTGATGACAGGTCCTGCGATGTATTATCCTTCCATAGCCGAGGGTGACGTGATTCATCATATCGCCGAGGTGATTGAGCATCATTTGGGTGATGCAGCCGGAACGCTCTTCTTCCTGATGGGTGCCATGACCATTGTGGAGATTGTTGACTCCAACGGTGGTTTCAATTTCGTGCGCGACACGATGAAAACCCGTTCCAAGCGCAAGCTGATGTGGCGTATGGCCTTTATGACCTTCTTCCTCTCGGCCATCTTGGATAACCTCACCACGAGTATTGTGATGATCATGGTACTTCGCAAGTTGGTACAGAGTCGGGGCGACCGTTTGATTTATGCAGCCCTCGTTGTGATCTCTGCTAATTCGGGAGGCGCTTTCTCACCCATTGGTGACGTCACAACGATTATGTTGTGGATCAAGGGCGTGATAACGACTCAGGGTGTGTTGACGGAGATCTTCATTCCGTCGTTAGTGTCGATGCTGATTCCTGCTTTCATCCTGCAATACCAGTTGAAGGGAAAGTTTGATAAGGAGCAGAATCTTCCTAAGGCCGATGTCAGTCAGTTTACGAAAACCCAGCGTGACGTTATTTTCTGGCTTGGTGTAGGTGGCTTGTGTTTCGTACCTATCTTTAAGACCCTTACTCATCTGCCACCGTTTATGGGTATTCTGTTGGTACTGGGTGTGTTGTGGACAGTCACAGAGATCTTCCACTACAATACTTCTGAGGATGATACAATGGCCAAACGTGTGAGCGACCTCCTTTCCAGAATAGACCTTTCTACTATTATGTTCTTCCTGGGAATTCTGATGGCAGTGGCTGTACTGCAGGAGATCGGTGTACTGACGGCACTTGGACAGGGACTGAATGAAGCTTTTGCAGGCAACTATTTCCTGATCAATGGTATCATCGGTGTCTTGTCGAGCATTGTCGATAACGTACCCCTTGTGGCAGGTTGTATGGGTATGTATCCCGTTGCTGCTGAAGGTGCGATGGCTGTCGACGGTATCTTCTGGCAACTGTTGGCCTATTGTGCTGGTGTCGGCGGTTCTATGCTGATTATCGGCTCAGCTGCTGGTGTTGTTGTCATGGGTTTGGAGAAGATCACCTTTGGCTGGTATATGAAGAAGATTACCTGGATAGCTTTTGTGGGCTATCTGGCAGGTATGCTGGTATATTGGGTAGAGCGTTTGCTGCTCTTTACCTGATTTCACTGGGCTTGCAGCCCATCTTAGCCTTAAACTTGGCAGAGAAATAGTCTGGCGACTCGAAATTGAGTCGGTAGGCTATTTCTTTTATCGTGAGGTCTGTCGTCGACAGAAGTTCCTTGGCACGTAACAAGCGCAGATCCTGCTGATAGGTGGCAGGCGACAGACCTGTATATTCCTTAAAAAGCTTTCTGAAATTGCTGTAACTGACGCCTAAGTCTTCCGCAATCTTCTGGATGGTAAGGTCGCTTTCCAGAGATTCGCGGATTCTAAGACGGGCGCGGTTGATCATATCTACATGCAGATGGTTCTTGTTGAGTTCGATATTACGTTCCAAGGAGTACATCATTCCAATGAGATGGTTTACGATGCCTGCCATCAATTGCTGCGAATAGGCATTCTCTTTCGTCGCTTCATCCAATGCCCGTTGATAGAGCGATTCCAATACAAATGAGTAGCCGACATGATAGATGGGCTTCTCGGGCTTCAGGAACCCTGCCGTCACTCGGTCGTCCATGTTCTTTCCCTTAAACCCGATCCAATGACTCTTCCAGCCTGTACGGGGGTTAGGGTGATAGCTGTGCCATTCTCCGGGAAAGAGCAGGAACATGTCGCCGGCTTTGATCGTCGTTTCCGGACAATGGGCACTCTGGAAGACACCCTCGCCTTCGGGGTTGTAGAGCAACTGGTATTCGTCAAGCATTCTGCCTTTCTCGGTATTGAAATAATAGCCATCGGCATGTCCCTTTGTAGGATAGTCCTCACCAGGAGATATTTCTTCATATCCCACAGTACTGACGGTCAGTCCCCACAGGGCATCACGTTCGTTTGCTAACAGATAACTACATGTCTGCATGGTCATTCATCTTTATTGGGGGGGGGTAATATTCCTTGGTGTCCATAGCCAGAAGGTGGAGCCGTGGCCTTCGCCTTCTGAGGTAACACCTATCTTACCACCGCAGCGTTCTGCGATAGCCTTACAGATAGAGAGTCCAAGACCGGTGCCTTGCACAAAGTCGTTGAGCTTGACGAAACGCTCGAACACCGATGCCTGCTTCTCCTTGGGAATACCTGCACCGGTATCTTCGCAGTAGAAATAGATGCCGCCGTCCTGCTCATGGTAGCCCAACTTGATATGTCCCTGATGCGTATACTTTACGGCATTGGTGGTAAAGTTGGTGAGCACTTGCTGGATACGTCCCTTATCGATGATTGCAGGGAAAGTGTCGTAAGGATTGTCCTTGATAAACTCGACACCAGGTTCTTGTACTCGTTGGGCCAGTGTCTGACAAATATCATTGAACACTTGTGCGAAGTCACATTCTGTTGGTTTGATGGCAAGTGCCTGTCCCATGCTCGAGGCTTCAAGAATATCATTGATGAGGCGCAGCAGCATGTCGCAGTTGTTGCTGATAATCCTGATAAATTCCATACGCTCTTCCTGTGTGTCCACCATGGGAAGCAGATCACTGAAACCTACAATGGCATTCAGTGGTGTACGGATCTCATGTGTCATATTAGCGAGGAACACGCTCTTCAGACGACCGGAATCTTCTGCACGCATCGTTTCTTCCTTGAGCTTCTGCTGGATGGAAACCAGCTCTGTGATGTTACGGGTCACACCGAAATAACCCGTCAACTTGCCTTCGCTGTCAAAGATGGGAATACCGCTGATGGCATGCCAACTGGGTTCCGGACTGACAGGTGTCCTGTTGAAACGGTAGATGGTATTGAATTCCTGACCTTTCATCATCAGCTTGTACAGCTTGTCAAAGTTGCTATCACGCTCGTCGGAATTAATGTTTTCCATATAATAGTCCTTGCGACTGAAGGAGAAATCCACTTTGCGCAGCGAGCGTGACAGATGAATCATCCTGTCCTCCAAACTGAATCTCCATACATACATTTTGCTCTTTTCCAGCAGATACTGCAATTGGTCTTCATAGTTAGTGGCAGCATCGCTGATCTTGCGCATCTCAATATCATGTTTGCGTTGCTCGAGGTAGAGGAGGCGCTCGTTGGTGATATCACGAGCCGTGACGATATAATAGATAATTCTCTCATTATCAATAACGGGGAAGACACGGAACTCGATATATTTATCGATATTAGCTTGAGGAATGATCAAATGCTGGCATACATGGAACTCTTCCAGACTTTCCTGTGAGAAATCATGTTGCAGGAGTGGCATGTCTTTCAGAGGGGTCTGACGGAACATGGTGTCGCCTAAGATGTCAATGCCACAAAGCTTGCTCATCTGGTCATTATAGTCGAGAAGAGTGCCTTGGGCTTCATAGAACGACATGGCGATAAGGCTGGTCTTGAAGATCTTGATATATCGCTCACCTGTCTCTCTGGTATTACGCTCTTCCACGATGTCATGAGTAACATCTTTCACGGAGTTCACAATATAGCAGGGCTTGCCTCCCTCCATCTCCACAATAGCATGGCCGTGCAGATAGCGCCAGTCTGGCTTTTCTGCCGTTCCCGCATTCCACCGTGTTTTCATTTCCGCACTCTTCAGTCCTTCCATGACCTTATGTATGAGGTTTCTGAGATCATCCTGTTGCTCAGGAGGAATCCTGTCAATGAACTCCTCTGTTGTCAAACCCTCAGGCGGCAGCAAGTTTCCATAGACATTATGTGCCCGATGGGTCTTCAGATTGTGTTCAATCACGTAGTAGTTACCCATGTTGAGGGCCTGCGTCATCATGTTGTTGACATCTTTACTCTTGTCGATGGCTTTTTGTACACGGATACGGATCAGACGACTCAACAACAATGCAATCAGGCCCACGATGATGGCGCCCACGATGATAAAGATGGGAATGGGCGATGTATCGTTGTGCTCCCGTTCGGGATGGAACCACTTGTCGTAGATTTTCTCCAGTTGTCCAGCCTGTTCCAAGCGGGCATATTCATCGTCGATGGCGTCAATCAACTCCTTGTCATATCCTATCAGGCGCAGCTCTCCTGGCGGGATGTCAGTCAAATCAGTTGCCAGACTGTCGAGTCCGAACTCTTTCAGTTTTCGCTGGATAGGTACCTCTCCCCACAGGAAATACTGGTAGGTACCCCGTTGTACACCCGAAAGGGCTTCTTTCGGAGAATGGTATTCAATCGTAAATTTCGGTTCCGGATTCGTCATCAGGATACGGATGGGCGCATAGTCGTTGGCTTTCATGATAAGCGTATCCTTCTCTCCCAATAGACCGAGCTTCGTCAGCGGTTTCTCGTCAGGACGTCTGACAGAGACGATACGGTAGAAGTGAAGCAGGTTGCGCGTCATGACATAGGGCCTTTTCATATAATTGAATGAGAGGGCAAAGATGAGGTCTGCTTCACGACGTTCGAAAGTTTCCGTAGCCATATACCACTCCTGCATCACATAACGGTGTGGAATCTTTAATCGGTCGAGGATGATATTGAGCACCTCGATGTTATAGCCGTCAGGCTCTCCTTTATCGTTGCTGAATTCGTAAGGTGGAAACTCCCAGTCGCTGACAATCACGAGTGGCTGTTCCTCCGTGTATTCATGTATTTGCTGGGCGGTGGTGGTAATAGTGAACAGTGAATAGTGAATGGTGAATAGTACCATCAGCACCATCACTCTCCTATACCATATATGATAGATTCTGTTACTCATTGTCATGTCTTACTTCTTTTTTCTTACCATTTCAGTCATTTTGCAGGGGATGGAGAACCATACGGTAGTTCCCTTGCCGACTTTCGACTTGATGTTAATCGTGCCGCCCATTTGCTGAATTAGTTCGTAGCAGATGCTGAGGCCTAGTCCTGAACCGCTGCTGGCGCCTGTTGCAAAACGTTCGAAGATGTTGGGTAATAACTCTTCTTCGATACCTTCACCTGTGTCTTCGATCGCTATGATCAGACGGTCACCGATATAGTCGATTCTTGCATGCACAGAGCCTTTGTGCGTATATTGGCAGGCATTGAGGATAATCTGATCGAGGATGACGCTTACGTTCTGGGCATCAATCTCTACTACCAGTTGCTCGTAGGGGTTCTCTGTCGAGTACTCTACACCTGGCGCCTGGTCCATTTCCCACGAGGATTTGCAAATCATGTCGAAGGATTGGGCAAAATCTGTCAGCTGTGGTTTGATCTCAATCATCTTGGCATCGAGACGCGACAGGAAAAGAATATTGTTGATCAGCTTCAGCAGTACGCGTGAGTTGTCTTTAATCTCCTCGATAAAGATGCCCTCATCCTCAGATGTGTGATCCATCTGGAATAGTTCTGCAAATCCTACGACTGCATTCAACGGCGTTCGGATCTCGTAACTCATATTCCTGAGGAAGGCATTTTTCACTACTTCCACCTCTTGAGCCTTTGCCGTTTCCTTGGCCAGTTCCTTCTGAGTATGCATCACCTCACTGACATCACGACACATACCGAAATAATATTTCGCTACACCCTTGTCATCGATGATAGGTACCATGTGTATCTGCAGACATAGCTGAAAACCGCCTTTGACACGCAGATTGGTGTGGATGGTGGTTTCAATAGGTGTAATAGAACGGTTATCCATATTCATGATGATACGACTCACCATTTGTTTGTCACACTCATGGGTTAGATGGAAAACACGTTGTTGGGTGATTTCATATTCCACATGTCCGATCTCACTGTAGATTGTCAGTTGATGGGTGCTGGGATAGTAGTTCATCATACGCACACCTCCCACCTTCAACACATAGTTGATGTTGTTGATATAGGTAGTTACCTCCTCGTTGGCCTTTTCCTGTTGTAGCAAGTTTTCTTGCTGTTGCTGGTAGGAGTTGGCCACCTCGGTCATATCACGTCCAGTACTATAGATACCCATCAGATGTCCATTCTCGTCTCTCACGGGAACCACCTGCAGCTCATAGTATACTTTCTGTCGATTACCTTGAATAAGGGTCCTCACTACACGGTCTTCCGTAACACCTTCTTTGAATATCTGAGTGAGATAGGTGTATTCCATCTTCTCTACATCGAGGTCGGGCATGCCCAACACGTCCCGAATGTTGATATGTCTCTCAAGCAATTTCTCGAGTGTATTGTTAAATGTGCGACAGGCTTTGTCGTTGAGGTTGCGCAGGTTTCCTTCCTTATCATAATAGGCCATATCTACCAATGCAGAATTGAAAATGGCCTGATAACGCAGCATGTTATCGCGTGCTACATAACGCATCCGTTTTTCCTCTGTGATATCACCACGTGTACCGATGATGACGGCAGGTCGTCCGTTCCTATGGTAACGCAGCACCGACAATGTCATGGTGTATTCTCTGGATTCGCCTTCTTTCTCACCCTTTGTTCGTAGGTCAACAGTATCGTTTTCTTTTTCTTCACGAACAATGTGGTTGATGGCTTCTACCATGTGTTCAAAATCTTCCCTGACATATTGCTGAGCCACCTCTTGAAGTGATAGGGTTCCTATGGGAATACCGTTTTCATCCAATTGGGTGAAGAACTTGCTACGGATATCGTAGGTCCAGAAACGCACATTACTGGTCTTCAGTATCAGCGACAATCGGGCATTTTTCTTCCTCAGGTCTTTCGTCAGCTTCTTTTCCCTGAGACGGTAGAAGAGATAGTATAATAGGAAGAAGAATGCAAAAGCTGCCACAACAGCAGCAAGTTGCCATAACCATGACGGAATACCTGTCTCGATGCGCTCTGGATAGAACCATTTGTTCTGAATGCTCTGTAGCTTCTCTTCCGACAGCAGAACGGTATAGACACTGTCCAGCTGGTTCAACAATTGGGTGTTCTTTGAGATAAACTTATATTCTCCATGGGGGATGTCGATAGGCGAGAGACTCAGATTCTTGATCTGATACTTATGGATGAGCCATTTCAGCGACATGGTATTCCATACAATCTCATTGGATGGGTCGGCACTGGCTTTCTGGATAGCCTCCTTCATGTCGTCGTACCCTTCGGCATTGTCACCCCAGCCCCTGTCCTGCATGAGATGGTGGCTGAAGCTGCCAGTATGAACGATGACCTTGTGGTTTTTCAGGTCTTGGAATGACTTGATGGCGGGCTCTTTGTCTTTTTGGTGAACTACACTGTGTGTGAACAGAGATATCACCGACTTTCCGTATTCTCCATACTCATGGTGGAAATTAGCTTCCATGCCCATGATGAGATCCGATTTGCCTTCTTTCAGGTCTTTGAAAGCATCCAGAGTGGGCTTGAGTTTGATGATATAGGGGATGTCGAGCCGCTTGAAGATCATCTTCAGCAAATCAATGTTATAACCATCGGGCTCGCCGTTCTCATTCAGGAAGGTATAAGGCCACAGGTCCCACGCATCCTCGTAGATGAGCGGGTGTTCTACCGAGTATACTGTCGTGGTGTCGTTCTGTGCCTGTGCCGTCGATGGGGAGAGGCTGAGGGCAAACAGCAGAATGAAGGCTTTTACCACCATCGGTATCCACATCCAGAAAGTAGAGCCCTTTCCCTCACCTTCCGATTCTACACCAATCTTACCACCACATTTCTCACTGATGGCCTTACAGATAGAGAGCCCGAGACCTGTACCCTGTACGTAGTCATTAAGCTTGACAAAGCGTTCAAACACCTTCTTCTGGTCTTCCTTGGGAATACCCGCTCCTGTGTCCTCGCAATAAATACGGATGCCCTCATCTTGTTTAGCATATCCCACTTTGATATGTCCTTGCTGCGTGTATTTGACGGCATTGGTTACGAAATTGGTGATCACCTGTTGGATTCGGCCTGGGTCGAGGTGGACGGGGAGAGTCTCCAGAGGATTGTCTTTGATAAACTCCACCTGTGGGTTCTGTACACGTTCTGCCACTGAAGTACAGATCTCGTCAAAGGTCTTTGAGAAATCAACGTCTTCATTCTCAAGGGTGATACCTCCGGCATCTTCCGACGAGAGGGCCAGCAGGTCGTTGATCAGTCGCATCAGCATGTCGCAGTTGTTCATGATCACATGGATAATCTCCTGTTTCTCTTCCTTTGTCTGCATCATAGGTAGTACATCCGAGAATCCAACGATAGAGTTCAGTGGCGTACGTATCTCATGGGTCATGTTAGCCATGAAGGTACTCTTCATCATGCCCGATTGCATGGCACGCTCCGTTTCCTTCTTCAGCTCTTCCTGTTTCTTCATGAGAGGTGTTATGTTACGGATCACGCCATAGCACTCCACAAGCTTTCCGTTTTCGTCGAAATGTGGCAGACTGTCGAGCATGTTCCACTGCAGTTCCTCGCAGTCGTGGAAGATGGCCCTTGTATAGCAGAGGTGGGCTATGGGCCTGGAGAAGTGGATTTCAGGCTGGCTGAAACCTTGCATAATGATGCTGTCGTCGATGAAATAAGATCCCAGTTCCTTGAAACTCAGTACCCTATCGGCTGTGGAGAGCTTCTTGTAGAAGGCAATTTCGTTCTTGATAAAGTCTGCGCGCCAGAACCGCATGTCGCACTCCTCCATCAGATATTGCAGTTCGTTCTCATACTGTTGTATCTCCTCGTTCTGTTGACGGATGAAGGCCTCGTTCTGTTTGTTGTTGATAAAGAGATCGCGTTCCATCGTTATATCACGGATGGAGAGGGTGAGATACAATAGTTCTCCCTGCTCATCACGGATAGGGCGTACGCACATCTCAGAATAGAAATTCACGCCTCGTTCTGGAACCACGCACTTTGTACAACAGAACATGTCTTCTACCTTTTTCTTGTTGAGCATTTCGCGGAAGGTAGGGGCCTCGAAGAGTGGTGTTTCATAATAGAAGGGATCATGTCCTGACTGGAACTTCATGATTTCCCTGGTTTTCTCGTTCACGTTCAACAGAAGACCGTCCTTGTCAAAGAAGGCCAGACCTACTATCGGTTGTTCGAAGATTTTTCGATATCTGTCGGTAAGCTCGGTAGCTTTCTGGTCTTGTTCTATCTGTTCTGTCATATCCGTCAGCACACAGAAAATGTTCGTGGGTGTCTTCAGGTTGGGATTGGCATATTCCGCAATGCCCAAGTCGCGGAAGTAATGCCAATCTTTCAACCCCTTACCTCGGTTCATATCCCATCTGAACGTACATTGTGCCGTCTTCTCACCAGCCACCAGCTTCTTACAGAATTCCACATATTTACCACGGTCTTCCTCGTGGATATAGTTCAGGCTCTCTTCAAAGGTCATGCCTTCTTCTGGCAGGAAGTTGCCGTGTATGTTCACGGCATGGTGGTCGTGGATAGAAAGTTGGAGCACGCAGTTATTGTTCATGTTGAGGGTGTGCCTGATGATCATCGACAGATCCTTAGCCTGCTCTGATTTGCGTCGGATACGGAGGATGCTGATACGGTTGAATCCCCACATGAGAACGAAGAGGAAGAGGATCAGCATGATGATGAGTATCGATGCGGTGTCGATACTGTTAGCGTTATCTATGGCGGATAGGAGTCTGTTCATGTCTGTAGTCCGTTAAATCAGGATTTCTGTCTTTTTGTCGAAACTGGCCATCTCACAGGGTATACTGATATAGAAGGAGGTGCCCTTGCCTAGTTCCGACTGCACTTCGATGGTGCCGTTCATCTGTTCTATGAGTTCTTTTACGATAGGCATGTCAAGACCTGTGCCCTGACGTTCTACGTTCTCATCATGTACGAAACGTTCGAATATCCTACTCAGCGCCTCTGGCGAGAGACCGGGTCCTGTGTGCTCGATGGTGATCATCAGTTCACCGTGTCTGTATTCATATTTGCCACGTATCGTTCCCTGCAGGGTGTGAGCAGCAGAGATGAAACAGATTTTCTGGATTGCCATTTCCACATTCTGCTGATCTATTTTAACCATCAGCTGGTTATAGGGATTCTCCACGATGGTCTTGACATTGGGCGAGATATTGGCCCAGCCCATATAGCACCAACCTTCAAACATCATGGCGAAGTCGCAGAGCTGGTAGTTGTGCTCAATCATACGGGCATCGAGGCGTGATAGGAAGAGGATATCGTTGATCAGTTGCAGCAGGGTGCCGGTGTTCTTTTTGATCTCCTCAGCAAACACGGGTTCGTCTTCCTCGCTATGTTCGCCGTTATAAAGTCCTGCAAAACCGATTACTGCATTCAGTGGCGTACGCAACTCGTAGCTCATATTCAGCAGGAATGAGTTTTTCAGCTGTTCGGTCTCCTGGGCCTTTGCCGACTCTTCCTGTAGTTGCATTTCGGTATAGGTCATCTCCGTTTCATTGCGGCACATGCCGAAATAGTGAGTCACCTCACCTTCTTTGTTGGTGATGGGCATGAGGTTGAAGTTCAGGAAGATATTACGTCCGAAATCATCGCGCAGCAACGTCTCTAGGGTTATCGTAATCACCCCTTTCCTGCGGTTGTCCATGCGTGTGAGCAGTCCTCTGGCCCTACGTCTTTCCTCTGGTTTGATGAGTGAGAGTGCACGCACCTGTGTCAGCCGGTACTGGGCTTGTTTCAGGTCACTCGATACTTCCATCATGTGTGTATCAGGGTTGTAATTCATCAGTCGCACGTCACTCACTTTCAGTGAGTAGTTGATATTCCTGATATACGCCTCAATAGCCTCCGTTGTCTCTTTCAACTGTTGGGCGGCCTCTATCTGTCGGTGTTGCGAGAGCACCATTTCCGTGATATTCCTGCAAGCCAGTACTACGCCCGAAAGCTCTCCCTCATGGTCGTGAATGGTGGTTATGTTTTGTTCGTAGTAGAAGCCTTTCTGACCTTCTTCAATCTCACCCATGGGACGTTCGATATCCTCTACTTTGGTATAAGCAGAGCAGTATATTTTGTCGAGAGTGTTGAAGTCTATCCCTTTCAGGGCAGGCAAGTCGGCCATTGTGACCTTTGAGTCTAACAGTGCCTGCTTATCCTTGATCATCAGCGATTCACAGGCCTTGTCGTTGATCTCCTGCATCTCGCCGTTGGCACCGAAATAAATCATGTCGATGAGTGAGGTGTTAAACACCGTGTGGTACATCAGTGCCAGATTGCGGGTGCTCTCCGCCTTCTCCTGGTCGTCGGTGATATCTTGTTGGGTGCCAAGCAGCACTGTGGGTTTGTTACGCTGGTCATAGCGCAAGATCGAGATGGTCACGTTGTAGGTATGCGGTTTGCCGTCAACCTCCTTGTCGGGGGCACTCTTTACCGTCAGTGAACCGAAGCGCGATTCCCAATTGCAGATACTCAGTATCACCTTGCGCATGGCTTGAAAGTCTTCTCGCTCGTAGAATTGCGAGAAGTCGAAGGGGATATAGGTGGTCTCCTTCAGACCGTGTTCCGAGAATTTGGTAAAGGTTTTCTTGTTCACGTTGAAGGTCCATGTCTGTGTCTTACTCGATTCCAGGATCATAGCCAACTGTGCATTCTTCTGTATTGTTTCGCTGCTCATCTGCTTCTCGCGAAAGTAGTACACACGGTTATAAAACAGCATGACAAAGACGGATACCAGAAAGGCAGCCACGAAATAGGCCACGAGGTGTTGGCCGTCGAAGGCCGCACGTATATCTTCTATCTGGGCATGGGCCATGATGGGCAGCATCATCGCCGCACAGAGAGTTGCAAACCTTTGTAGTTTTTTATTTATGCGCATAATTGGGTTTCCAGCCTTGTAGTAATCATGCGCAAAGATACGATAATAAGTTCAGATTACAAAATATTTCGTCAAAAAAAACACAAATTGCCCCATGATTGAGGCAATTTGTGCAAGAAAAAGAGTCAGAATGTGCTTAAAGGGGGTATTCTTCGAAGGCGTAGAGGATGGTTGAAAGGTAGCGTTCACCAGTGTCTGGCAGCAGCACTACGATCTTCTTTCCCTTGTTCTCCGGACGCTTGGCTACCTCGATGGCGGCATAGAGGGCAGCACCAGCAGAGATGCCTACCAGCAGTCCTTCGCTCTGGGCTACCTCACGACCGGTACGGATAGCGGCATCATTCTCTACGTCAAACACCTCGTCGATCACGTTGGCGTCATAGGTCTTGGGGATGAAGCCTGCACCGATACCCTGAATCTTGTGAGGACCGCTGGGCTGACCGTTCAGCACGGCACTCGACTTGGGCTCTACGGCAATGATCTTCACATTGGGATTCTGTTCCTTCAGATACTTACCTGTACCAGAGATCGTACCCCCTGTACCTACACCACCGATAAAGATATCCACCTGTCCGTCGGTGTCGCGCCAGATCTCAGGACCTGTTGTGGCATAGTGCTTGGCGGGGTTGGCAGCGTTCTCAAACTGCTGTAGAATCACGGCTCCGGGAATCGAGTCGCGCAACTCCTCGGCAGCGCGGATGGCACCTGGCATGCCGTCTTTACCAGAGGTGAGACGCACCTCGGCACCATATGCCTTCACCAGGTTACGACGCTCTACACTCATGGTTTCGGGCATGGTAAGGATAAGGTGATAGCCCTTAACGGCCGATACCAGTGCCAGTCCTACGCCCGTATTTCCGCTGGTGGGTTCGATGATGGTGGCGCCGGGCTTCAGGATACCTTTCGCCTCCGCATCCTCAATCATCGCCAAGGCGATACGGTCCTTGACGCTGCCGCCAGGATTGAAAAACTCTACTTTGGCAATCACGGGAGTCTCCAGTCCCTTTGCCTGTGAATACTTGTTGAGCTCCAGAAGTGGGGTGTTGCCGACGAGCTCAGTCAGCTGCTTTGCAATTTTACTCATAACCTTATCCTTTTAATATGTTAATATGTTACTCTGTCTTTAAATGTTATTATGTCTCTTCGACGGTGCAAAGGTACGGCGATTTTCTGGTTCCCACAATCACACATTAGTGCTATTTCATATACCACATTTATGGTATTTTGCCTGAAAACACCCCCTCACCTTATTTATATATAACAAAAATCTGTGATAAAAAGTGTAAAACATTTGGCCGTTTCAAGGAAAATTCCTACTTTTGTCAACAGAAAAATTTAAAACCATCGATTTATGTTAGACGTTAAAGAGACTTTGAAGAAGAGTGAAGAGAGAATGGAGAGCGCAGCCATGTTCCTCGAGGAAGAGTTGAACCGCATTCGTGCAGGCCGTGCCAACGTGGCCATTCTCGATGGTGTCAGAGTGGATTCCTACGGTAGTAAGGTGCCCCTGAACCAAGTAGCAAACGTGAGTGTGCCCGATCCCCGTACCATTGCCATCAAGCCTTGGGACCCCAAGGAGATCCGCAGCATCGAAAAGGCCATCATGGACTCTGATGTGGGCATTACCCCCGAGAACAATGGTGAGGTCATCCGCCTCAATATCCCTATCCCCACCGAGGAGCGTCGTCGCGACCTTGCCAAGCAGTGCGCTAAGATTGCTGAGAAAGCTAAGGTCGAAGTGCGCAACGTGCGTGGTGATATCAAGGATAAACTGAAGAAGGCCATCAAGGACGGTCTTTCCGAGGATAACGAGAAAGATGCAGAGGCCGAACTGCAGAAGATCCACGACAAGTATATCAAGAAGATTGATGACCTCCTTGCCGCTAAGAACAAGGAGATTATGACTGTGTGATGCACGGTCTTGTCATTAAGAATACAGGCAGCTGGTACACCGTCCTTACCGACGATGGCCAGCTGTTGCAGTGTAAGGTAAAAGGCAACTTTCGCCTTAAGGGTATCCGCAGTACCAATCCTGTAGCCGTTGGCGATCGCGTTACCGTTGATGGTGAGGGGTGGATCACCGACATCGATGACCGTCGAAACTACATTATCCGCAAGAGTATCAACCTTTCCAAACAGAGTCATATCATTGCTGCCAACGTTGATCAGGCTTTGCTTGTTGTCACTGTCAACTATCCCCAGACCTCTACCACTTTCATCGATCGTTTTCTTGCCTCTGCCGAGGCCTATCGCGTGCCAGTCATCCTTGTCTTCAATAAGGCCGACCTCCTCACTGACGACGAGGCTCGTTACCAGCAGATGCTCATTACTCTCTATCAGACTATTGGTTATGAATGTCGTGTTATTTCTGCGGAGACTGGCGAGGGTGTTGATGAACTTAAGACCCTGCTCCCAGGCAAGATAACTCTTCTCAGTGGCAATAGCGGGGTGGGGAAGTCAACCCTAATCAACCGTCTTGTGCCTGGTGTTAACCTCCGTACAGCTGAGATTTCCGATGCCCATAACACTGGTCAGCACACCACGACTTTCTCTGAGATGATTCGCCTGGAGGGTGGGGGTTGGGTAGTGGATACCCCAGGTATCAAGGGCTTCGGCACCTTCGATATGGAGCCTGAAGAACTGACAAGTTATTTCAAGGAGATTTTTCGCTTCTCCCAGGATTGCCGTTTCTCTAACTGCACTCACACCCACGAACCTGGCTGTGCCGTACTCAAAGCGCTGGAAGACCATTACATCTCTCAGAGTCGTTATCAGTCATATCTCTCCATGCTCAACGATAAGGATGATTCCAAATACCGGGAGGCTTTCTGATAGGGAATTCTGAGTTGGATCATCTTAGATTGTTAACATATTATAAAATGCTATGAGGTTGATTAAACTTTTTGGCTTTAGACTATGTCTAAAAACTAACCAACTGAAAACGGGAATGTATGATAAATAATGGAAAAATGCGCGTCGGAATAATAGGTGCGGGATGGATAGCCGAAAAAGCTGCCATCACGTTAAACGGTCTTGCGGATTGTGAGGCCTATGCCATTGCGTCGCGCTCGAAGGAGAAGGCAGATGCCTTTGCTGAGAAATGGAAGATGAGGAAGGCCTATGGCTCCTACAGTGAGTTGATAGCCGACCCGAGTGTGGATCTGGTGTATGTGGCGACCCCCCATTCACATCACTACGATGTGACGCGTGAGGCACTGATGGCCGGTAAACCTTGTCTGGTGGAGAAGGCCTTCATGGCCAATTACCGTCAGGCGAAGGAGATTGTTACTCTGGCCCGTGAGCGGAAGGTGTTTCTGGCGGAGGCCATCTGGACACGCTATCAGCCTGTTGTAGCAATGATGCGTGAACTGATAGGTAGTCGTATCGGTACCCCAAAACTGCTGACTGCCACGTTGGGCTATTCAATGGGCGATAAACCCCGTATCATGCGTGCTGACCTTTGTGGTGGGGCACTGCTCGACCTGGGTGTTTATGCCCTGAACTTCGTGAGAATGTTTTTCGATGCCGATATCTTACGTATCACGAGTCAGTGTGTGAAGAGCCAGACGGGTATGGACCTGACGAATGCGATGACGCTGACGTTGAGCAACGGGGTGTTGTGCAACCTGCAGTCGAGTGCTGCCTGTGTGGGCGATAATATCGGTGTGATAGCTGGTACAGACGGCAATCTGATTATCGACAATATCAACAATCCGCAGAAAATTACGGTAAATGGTCCTGACCGTACCTACATCGAGACCATTCCTGTGCCCCAGCAGATCACGGGCTATGAGTATCAGTTTGTGGCTTGTCGTCAGGCGCTGATCGATGGTCTTTTAGAACCGAAGGAGATGCCCCTCGAAGAGACGCTCTATATCATGCAGCTGATGGACAGCCTGAGAAAAGACTGGGACGTGAGGTATCCGATGGACGAAGAGCAGTGAATAGTGAATAGTGAACAGTGATTAGTGAACAGTTATGAAGGATTTTAAGTATTACGCACCGACGGAAGTGGTGTTTGGAGAAGAGAGTGAAGAGCAGGTGGCCCTGCTGGTGAAGAAATATGGTGGCACAAAGGTGCTGGTACATTATGGCGGAAAGAGTGCCGAGCGCTCGGGCCTGTTAGATAAGATCTGTGGCCTGTTGGAAGCAGGCGGCGTAGGCTTTGTGAAGTTGGGTGGCGTGGTGCCTAATCCCCGTCTCTCATTGGCGCAGGAGGGTATCAGACTTTGTCGTCAGCAAGGCGTTGACTTTATCCTCGCTGTGGGTGGTGGCAGTGTGATCGACTCTGCCAAGTGTATTGCTTATGGTGTGGGATATGAAGGTAATGTGTGGGACTTCTATCTGGGCAAGGCTGAGCCGACAACAATGCTGCCCGTGGCCTCAGTGCTGACGATTCCCGCTGCTGGCAGTGAGATGAGTGAGGCGAGTGTCATCACCAATGAGGATGGCGATGTGAAACTGGGCTACAGCAACAACATGTCGCGTCCGAAGTTTGCCATCATGAATCCCCGTCGTACCTTTACCCTGCCTCCCTATCAGACTGCTGCCGGTGTGACAGATATGATGATGCACACCATGGAGCGCTATTTCACCAAGGACGATGATATGGACCTGACCACCGATCTGGCAGAGGCTGTGTTGCGTAGGATGAAAACAGCTGTCTTCGAAGTGTTGAAGAATCCTGAGGACTATCGTCATCGTGCCCAGATCATGTGGGGAGGCAGTGTGGCCCATAACGGACTGACGGGCTGTGGTGTCAGCGATGACTGGGCCACCCATCAGCTGGAGCATGAGCTCAGTGGTATGTTTGATGTGACGCACGGTGCAGGTTTGGCTGCCATCTGGCCGAGTTGGGCGCGCTATGTGATGCATGAGAACCTGAGCCGTTTTGTGCGCTTCTCTGTGAATGTGATGGATGTGCCCAATGACTTCACCGATCCTGAAGGTACGGCACTGAAGGGCATCGAGGCCATGGAGCGTTTCTATCATGCCATCGGCATGCCCATCAATATTAAAGAACTCATTGGCCGTGACATCACTGACGAGGAAATCAGTGAGATGACGCGTAAGTGCAGTCGCGACTATACATCGGCTTGTGGTTGTCTGAAAGTGCTGAAGGCCGAGGATATGGAAGCGATCTACAAGATGGCGAGAGGGAAGTGATCAGTGAATAGTGAAGAGTGAATAGTGAACAGTGAACAGTGAAAAGTGGGAAATGAAGAAGATAGTAGTTTTATTCTCAGTCTTGCTGGCGATGCCGGCGATGAGTCAGGATCTGCAACTGAACGATCTCGAGTATTTCGAGCGTCAGGGTGTCAACGTGCTGGTGTTCAGCAATAGTTTTAATGGTGGTTTCAACGATGAGAAAAACTCGGGCATTGAGATCATTCATCACGGTGTGCGTACCGTGCAGGGCGGTGCTGTGCGTCTGAATAACACCCCCGAACAGTGGGACCTTGTTCCCAAGATGACCAACCGTCAGGTGGACCGTGAGAACGGTAGCATCGAGGTGGCCATGCGCTATGATGACTATGATTTCGACAGTCGTGTGGTGGTTACCGCCAAGGGACCGGCCGTAGAGATAGCCGTTTATTTGGATAAGCCAGTGCCTGAGAAACTGGCAGGCGAGGCAGGTTTTAATATCGAGTTCCTGCCATCGCAGTATTGGCTGAAGACCTTCCTCATGGATGGTCGTCTGAACCGATTCCCCCGTTATGCCACCAGTCAGACCATTACGCGTCCCAATAGCGAGAAACCCCGTCAGTTCAAGGGCTTCAAGACCTATGATGACCGTGGTACTGACCGCTTTGTCGATCCGTTGCCTCTGGAGACCGGTCATCAGCTTATCGTGGCTACTGACGATCCTTCACGTATGATTAAGATCACCAGCAATGATGCCGAACTGAAACTCTTCGATGGCCGTATGTTGGCACAGAATGGTTGGTTCGTATTGCGCAGCGTATTGCCGAAGGGTAAGACAGGAAAGGTAATCACTTGGACAGTAGAACCCCACGCTATTCCGAACTGGATCCGTGAGCCGAATATCGGATTCTCGCAGATTGGCTATATCCCTGAGCAGCCGAAGGTGGCTGTCATCGAACTGGATAAGAAGGACAAACCGTTGGCTACTGCTACGCTGATGCGTATCAAGACCGATGGCACTACTGAGCAGGCCTTCAAGGGCGCTGTAAAAGAGTGGGGACCTTACTTTAAATATAATTATGTGAAGTTTGACTTCTCGAGTGTAAAGGAGCCTGGCGTCTATTTCATCCAATATGGCGATACCAAGACCAATGACTTCCTCATCGATGCCCATGTCTACGATAAGATCACTGATGCCACGACTGATGTGTGGGTGCCTATTCACATGAATCACATGTATGTCACCGAGGGCTATCGCACCTGGCATGGAGAGCCGTTTAAGGAAGGCTATCTCCAGGCCCCTGAGAGTGATCATTTCGATCTTCACCGTCAGGGTCCAAATACTGAAACGAACTACAAGCCCCTCGAACTCATCCCCGGTCTGAATGTTGGTGGTTTCTTTGATGCTGGTGACTTCGATATTGAGACAGGGTCGAATATCAATGTGGTGCAGAATTTCATCCGCACGTGGGAACTCTTCAAACCCCAGCGCGATGAGACCTTCGTCAGTCAGAAGCAAAGATATGTGGAACTCCACCGTCCTGATGGTGTGCCCGATGTCCTGCAGTTTATTGAGCACGGGATGTTGAATCTCGTGGCACAGGCAGAGCAGATAGGTCACATGGCCTCAACGCTCTCGAACTCGATCCTTGACAACTACCATCATTTGGGCGATGCAGCTTCTATCACCGATGGTCTGCACTACGACCCGAGTCTGAAGCCTTACGAAGTGAGTGCCGATGGCAAGCGCTCGGGAACGCCCGATGATATGTGGGCTTTCACCAACCGTAATCCGAGTCTCGACCTTCAGGCTGCTGGTGTCTTTACCTCTGCGGCACGTGTTTTGAAAGGATATAACGACGATTTGGCAGAGCGGGCACAGAAACAGGCAGATCGGCTTCGTTCAGAAGCCCAGCAACTGCAAAGCCAGCGTCGTCGAGGCCGTAGAAATGCTCAGGCTGAGGCCGACAATGACTGGCTCACCGGCACAGGCGACGGTAATTATCGTAATGTGGCTCGAAACCTGCAACCCTATCTCGACAGTATCCCGATGAAGGATGCTGCCTATAAGGAGAAACTGCGTCCTGCTGTTCAGCAGTATGCCGAATACATCAAGAGTTTCGACACGCAGAATCCCTATGGCGTGCCCATCGGTTTGGGCAACTGGGCTGGTGTGAATGCCGTGCTGAATTTCGGCATCACCGTGAACTATGCCCATATCTACTTCCCCGATATCATCTCGAAGGACGAGGTCTACCGTGTGGCCAACTGGCTCTATGGCTGTCATCCCTATCATAACTACTCGTTCGTGGCTGTGGTGGGTGCCACCCGTCCCAAGCAGGTGTTCTATGGCAACAACCGTGCCGACTTCTCGTTTATCCCGGGAAATGTGGCGCCAGGACTGCTGTTCCGCAAACCCGATCATTTCGAAAACTATGACGATTGGCCCTTCCTCTGGGGACAGAACGAAGGCACCATCGCCGGTAACACACAGTATATCATCTTCGGCTCCGCGCTGAAAGACATTGTAAATAATTAAAGGTAATGGAAAGGAAGTTAAAAGGAAGTTATAGGGAAGTTAAAAGGACAAATGTCATGCAATTCCCTGGGGGCAAAAGTATTGTCCCTTTAACTTCTGAGCGAAGCGATAACTTCTCTTTAACTTCCTTTTAACTTCAAATAATATCAATCATGCGTAAGATTTCATTTCTCTTCCTCTTTCTCCTGATAACGCTATCAGCCACCGCCCAGACTGACGATAACATGCCCCGTCGCCTCACCATTAGTGGTCAGGTCATGGACGCTGAATTCCGCGAACCTATGGCGCAGGCCACGATCCAGTTATTCTCTGTTACCGACTCGGTCTTCGTAGGCGGTACCGTCAGCGATAACCGTGGAAATTTCTCCGTTGAGGCCCCTAATAATGGTACCTTCCGCCTGAAGATCTCTTCGGTGGGTTTCCAGACCATTCAGCGCGATGTGACCTTGCGCCGTGGTCAGAACCAGGAACTCGGTACGTTGCTGATGTCGCCCGAGAGCATCATGTTGAAGGAGGCGGTCATCACAGGTCGTGCAGCGCAGGTGATTGTCAAGAAAGATACCCTCGTCTACAATCCTGATGCCTTCCGAACCCCTGAGGGTTCTGCCATCGAGGAACTCATCAAGCGCATGCCTGGTGCTGAGGTCGACGAGGATGGTAACATCACCGTCAATGGCAAGGAGGTGAAGAAAATCCTCATCGATGGTAAGGAATTCATGCTCGGTGACACGGAGACAGCGCTGAAGAATCTGCCTATCTCCATCATCCAGAACGTGAAGTTCTATGACCAGCAGAGCGATCAGGCCCGTATCACGGGTATCGAGGACGGCAACAAGGAGACCGTACTCGACTTCACCATCAAGAAGGGCATGAACCATGGTTATATGACCAACCTTGACTTGGCTGGTGGTACGCAGCACCGCTATGCCTCACGTGGTATGGCCTCGAGTTTTACTGACAATACCCGTATCATGGTCACCGGCAACTTTAATAACAAGGAGGAGAATGCCGGTTGGTGGAACCGTCGTGGTTTGAACAGCCGTAAGATGCTTGGTGCCAACCTCAACTACGACGATGGTGAGAAGCTTAAGATCGATGGTAGTATCCGTTGGAACCACCGAGGCAGCGACAATATCAACGAGAATAGCAGTGAGAACTTCTACAGCGACACCAATCGCACCTTCTCGAACTCCAATTCGAAGAGTCTCTCGCGCAACAATGGCTGGAACGGTAATATCCGTTTCGAGTGGAAGCCTGACACCCTCTCGAATATCTTGATCCGTGCCAATGGTAGTACTGGTACTAACGATGGTACATCGACCTCACTCTCGGCCACTTTCAATGCCGATCCCTATCTTTATGTCACTGATCCACTTTCTGACGAGGGTATCGCCACCATGCGCTCTAAGGACCTTGCTGTGAACCATAACCGTCAGGCGAGCCTTACCTATGGCGAGAACAAGAACTTCTGGGGTATGCTTCAACTCTATCGTCGTCTGAATGCCCGTGGCCGAAATGTCACGTTAAGATTCGAGGGCAGCATGGGCGATAGCAAGAACAATAATGCTTCGAATAATGAGGTAAACCTCTATCGCGTGAAGAACATCGCAGGCGAAGACTCTACCTATTTCACTGCCCGTTACAACCTTACACCCTCAGACAACAGTGGTTATGTCATCAACGCCCAATATAGCGAGCCCCTCTGGAAAGGTGCTCACTTGCAGACCAGTTACGAACTGCGCTACAATCAGAACAAGAGCGACCGCCAGACCTATGACTTCAGTCATCTCCCGCAGAATCCCTTCGAGGGTATCCATCCCATCTACCGCGAGTGGGATCCCTGGCTCGGTAGCTTCACCGATCAGTTCATGGCCGATCATCTCGACAAGAACCTGAGCCGATTCTCTGAGTATAAGAACTACACCCACAACATCCGCCTTGTGCTCCGTTATTGGGAAGAGAAGTACGATTACAACGTGGGTATCCTGGTACAGCCGCAGCACTCCAACTATATCCAGGACTACCGTGGCATCTATGTCGATACCATCCGCAATGTCACCAACGTTGCCCCCACGCTCGATTTCCATTATAAGTTCTCTGATCAGCAGAATATCTGGTTCCACTATCGAGGCGATACCCGTCAGCCTGATATCACACAGTTGCTCGATATCACTGACGACTCCAACCCGCTTTATATCACTCAGGGTAACCCCGGACTGAAACCCCAGTTCACCAATTCGCTGAATGTTTACTACAACAATTATATTCAGCGCTACAAGCGTTCTGTCGTGGTCTATGCCAACTACTCGAACACGCGTAACTCCATCTCGAACTTCGTGCGCTATAACCCTGAGACTGGTGGAAGCATCTCGCGGCCGGAGAATATCAACGGCAACTGGAACGTGAACGGTGGTTTCAACTTCAGCACTGCCCTTGACTCTGCCGCTCACTTCAATGTTGGTGCTGACACGCGCCTGCGTTATAATAATTATGTGAGCTACTACGCTGAGCATAATCAGGAGTCGCAGAAGAACTACACGCGAAGCACTAATCTCACTGAGCGCCTCACTGCCAGCTACCGCAACGACTGGCTCGAGGTGGCACTTGATGGCTGGTGCAACTACCAGCACTCCCGTAATGAACTCCAGCCCTCAGCCGATCAGGATACCTGGCAGTTCAACTATGGCGGACAGGTGTTGTTGCGTTTGCCCCTCGATTTCGAGCTTTCTACCAATATTCACGAGAATTCCCGTCGAGGCTATAACGATCCCTCACAGAATACCAACGAGTTGATTTGGAACGGACAGATCTCCAAGTCGTTCCTCCAGAACAAGTCGCTCATTGTGGCGCTCAACTTCTATGACCTGCTGCGCCAGCAGTCTAACTTCAGTGCCTGGGTTAATGCCACAGGCCGTGGTGAGTCGCGTTACAACAGTATCAACTCCTATGCTATGCTCCATGTACGCTATCGTCTGAACATGTTTGGCGGTAAGGTCGACACTGAAGGCCGTTACGACAAGAAGTGGGGTAACAACGATGGTGGTGGCTTCGGTGGAGGTGGTAACCGTGGTGGCAACCGTGGAGGTGGCGGTGGTGGAGGCAACCGCGGCCGCAGATAGAAATTACACAGTAGGAACCGTCCCTACTGTGTAATTTTTTTGTTATTTCGAAATAAATGCTTACCTTTGCAGTCGAAATAATAGATGATAATGTATACGAGACAGACATGGATGATTCTCCTACTGGCTGCGGCGATGACCGCCACAGCGCAGATAAAGACCGAGATAAAGTCATTTAACCAGGCAGGTCCTTATGCCGTAAGTGCGCCGTTGGGACTGGATACCGTGGACGTGAAGGGCCAGAAGTTTGATGAGACTTCGCTGATGAGCAGCATTGCCCTGACCTCACCGGTAACAGGGCGTTTTGAGGGACAGGTGCTGCCTTCGTTGCCAGATTCGAAAAGCGTGGGCCTGCTATCGTTTTATCTCAACAACCGCGACTACCTGAAGGGTAAGATGGAGGTAAAGGGTCCTAAGCACTATAAACTCTTTATCGACGGTGAGCCTGCTGCGCCTGAACTGAAACTCGCCCCCGAGCACCACACCATCACCATTCAATATCTGGCTGAGCCGAAAGATACGGACTCCATTCGTGTGGTGATTGATGCTCCTCGTGAGGTGGCAATAACGCTCGATGCCAAACATCCCTTTATGGTGCACGATATCACTGATGGTAAACGTGTGCGGGATATCTCCATATCGCCTGATGGACAGTATGCCTGCATAGCTTGGCAGACCACGGAGCGTGGTGGACAATCACGTTGGAACTACGAACTGAAGGAGGTAAAGACGGCCCGCACCGTTATGCAGCCCCAGCGACAGGCCCGATGGTTACCGAAGACCATCGCATGGATAGAGGAGGAGCGTGAAGGTAAGAAACGTGTGCTCTATCAAGTGAAACCTAATGGTGAACGTACCCGTTGGATCAGTGGCCTGCCTGAGGGAGGCTATACGGTGGCTCCTACGGAGGATTATCTGGTGATGACCATCGAGGAGAAGGGTCCCGAGGAGGATAAGGAGATGTTTGAGGTCTTAGAGATGGACGACCGTCAGCCGGGTTGGCGTAACCGTAACTATCTGGCGCGCTATGATGTCAGCACGGGTATGACCCGTCGTATCACCTTTGGCCACCAGCAGACGATGCTCATGGATATCTCTCAGGACGGCAAGAAACTGCTTGTGGCACAGTCCTATTCACGCTTGTCAAAGCGTCCCACGGAGGTGATGGACGTTTTTATGATTGATGCCGAGACCTTCAAGGCTGATACCATCTTCGTAGGTCAAGGGTTCTTAGCCAATGCCTCATTCTCGCCCGATGGTACGCAGATTCTCTTCAAGGGCTCTCCTGAGGCCTTTGATCGCATTGGTTGTACATTGCCGGCAAATGTAACGCCGAATATGTATGACTATCAGCTCTATCTCTATGATATTGACAGGAGTCAGGAGTCAGGAGACAGGAGTCAGAGAATAAGGGCTTTGACCAAGGACTTTAACCCCTCGGTGCAGACCATCGATTGGGCATGGGGCGACGGACTGGTGTATTTCACCGCTGAGGACCGCGATTATGTACGTCTCTACCAGATGAATCCTGCGAGCGGTCAGATTGTGCAGTTGGAGCATGCTGGCGACAATGTGACGCGCATGAACGTCGCTGCCCATTCGAATGTTATCGGTTATATCAGCAACGGTGTTTCCGAATATGCCTCAGCCTTTGCGTCTTATACCGCTAAGGGTAAGGCCCCGATGAAGCAGGTGCGGTTGTATGACGGTAGGAGCATCATGGAGGATATTGCCGTGGCTGACTGCCGTGACTGGAACTATACAAACGCTCGTGGTGAGACGGTCTATGGACGAATGTATCTGCCGCAGGATTTCGATGCTACGAAGAAATACCCGATGATCGTGTATTACTATGGTGGTTGTTCGCCCGTGAGCCGCTATTTCGACGGCGTCTATTCCGGTCATTACTGGGCCTCGTTGGGCTATGTGGCCTATATCCTGCAGCCCAGTGGTGCTTCGGGTTTCAGTCAAGAGTGGGGTTCGCGCCATGTGAATACAGCCGGACGTGGACCTGCGGAGGATATCATCGAGGGCGTAAAGCGTATCTGTGCCGAGCATTCGTTTATCGACGCGAAGAAAGTGGGATGTATGGGTGCCAGCTACGGCGGTTTCATGACCATGTACCTACAGACGCAGACGGATATCTTTGCAGCAGCCATATCCCATGCGGGCATCGCCAACCATACCAGCTATTGGGGCGAAGGCTACTGGGGTTATAACTACAGTGAAGTGTCGATGGCCAACAGCTATCCTTGGAGCCATCGCCAACTCTACGTTGACCAGAGTCCGCTCTTCAATGCCGATAAGATCCATACACCACTGTTGCTGTTGCACGGCACGGTGGATACGAATGTGCCCATCATCGAGAGTCTGCAGATGTTTACGGCTCTGAAACTCCTTGGGCGCGATGTGGCCCTTGTGGAGATAGCGGGTGAGAACCACCATGTGCTCGATTACAACAAAAAGATCAAGTGGCTTGGTGCCCAGATGGCTTGGTTCCAGAAATGGCTGAAGGACGATCCAACGTGGTGGGATGCTCTCTTCCCCAAGAAACATCTCTAACATAAAAGAATGATGAAAAAGAGAATTGCCTACTTGCTGCTGACTCTGGCGCCTCTTACGACAATGGCGCAGGATATTTCGGCTACTGTGCCCATTCCTGCTTTTGTGCAAAAGGATGGCAATCTGTTCCATATGGCCTCCGAATCCGCCAAGGGCAAGCCTGTGCTGCTTCAGCCGCTCTATTGGGTGAAGACCTTGATCGACTCCTCGGCTGTAGCCACCATCGACCGCAATTATATAGAACAGCCCAAGCCCGCTTGGGCCATCGAGGCCAGAGGCACCTTGAACCAGTCGACGCTGAAGATGGAGACATCGTGGGAGGACCCTGAGGATGGCAACGTGAACCTGTGGGCGAAGAGCAAGAACGGGCTCTCCACCTCCGCAGGTCTGTGGTTGGGCTATCGTGGCTATGGTTTCGGCTATTCCAAAGAGTTCGGACAGACCAGCGGCTCAACGCTGTCGTTCGGAGCCATGGGCGGCAGCTTCGGCATCAACATGCGCATCAGCTCCTATCACAGTGATATGCCTGACCTATATATTGACGGGCAGAAACTGTCGTCGTACGACGAAGAGGACGACCGTCTGGAGGATCCTATCAAGGTGCGTACGCTCTTTCTCGACGGCTATTACATGCTCAACGGCAAGCACTTCTCTTATGCCGCTGCCTATGATAATTCGCTCATTCAGAAGCGCTCGGCCGGGTCGGTTGTCGTGGGGGGAATGTATTGCCACAGCCGTGCAGACTATAGCGACGATTCCAACTGGTTGCTGACCGCTTTGATGGAGGGCGTGGGAAAGGTGAAGTTCACGCAGGGTAGTATCGGCGCGGGTTATGCCTACAACTGGGTGCCCGCTCGCGGATGGCTCGTCAGCGCGATGGCTATGCCGATGCTTACCTTCTATAATCGCACCACGGAGTATTTGTATGACTTTGATTTGGTGAATCCTAACGTGAAGGATTGGAATACGCTTTCGGAAGATGAGGCTGTGGAATGGTTGCGTGACGAGGATACCAAGATCGTAACAGTCGACGAGAGGAAAGAGACGTCCAATAACAAGGTAAAACTGAACTTCGATGCGCGCTTGAGCGTGGTCTACAATTTCGACCGCTGGTATCTTCGCGTCTATGGTCATTATAATCAGTTTCGCTACGGTAATGATTTCGTCTCAGGCCGCGTGACTGACTGGACCGCGAATGCATCCTTAGGATTTAGGTTTTAGTGAATAATGAATATTGAGGAGATACAAGATAAGCGGATCGCGGTGCTGTTGTCGGGAGGTGTCGACAGCAGTGTGGTGATGTATGAGTTTGCGAAACTCGGACTCCATCCGGACTGTTTCTATATCAAGATTGGTCCGGAGGAGGACGCAGAATGGGACTGCTCTTCTGAGGAGGACTTGGAGATGGCGACAGCTGTGGCCCATAAGTACGGCTGCAAGTTGGAGGTGATCGATTGCCACAAGGAATACTGGAACCAGGTGACAACCTACACGATGGAAAAGGTACGTGCGGGTCTGACACCTAATCCCGACGTGATGTGCAACCGCCTGATTAAGTTCGGTGCCTTCGACGAGAAACGTGGTCATGATTATGACCTCATCGCCACGGGTCACTATGCCCAGACGGAAATTGACGCCGAAGGCCGGAAGTGGCTCTGTACGAGTCCGGACCCCGTGAAGGACCAGACTGATTTCTTGGCCCAGATTTACGATTGGCAGCTTCGCAAGGCGCTGTTCCCCATCGGGCATTATGTGAAGGATGAGGTGCGACAGATTGCCGAACGTGAGCATCTGGTGAATGCCAAGCGCAAGGATTCGCAGGGTATCTGTTTCTTGGGGAAGATCAGTTATAACGACTATATCCGTCGCTATCTGGGTGAGATGCCTGGTGATGTCATCGAGCTCGAAACCGGCAAGCGCATTGGCGAGCATAAGGGCCTGTGGTTCCATACCATCGGTCAGCGTAAGGGTATGGGCTTCGGTGGTGGCCCCTGGTTCGTTGTAAAGAAGGATGTGGCGCAGAATATTCTCTATGTCTCGCATGGCTATGACCCTGAAACCGCTTATCAGCAGGACTTCCCCGTGCGTGATTTCCATTTCCTCACAAAGTGTCTAACACTTTGTGAGGTGACCTTCAAAATTCGTCACACGCCCGAATATCACCCAGCAAAGTTAGAGTGGACAAGCTCGGATGAGTTTATTGTCCACTCTAAGGAGAAGATTCACGGTGTGGCGCCGGGACAGTTCTGTGTCATTTACGATGAGAACCATCATCGCTGTTTTGGCTCCGGGGAGATCACTATTTAGCCGAAATCTTTACATTTCTGAAAAAACGTAGCAAGGGCGTAGCTAGGGGGTAGCTAGGGCGTAGCTAGGACATAGCATAGAAGTCGCTTTATTTGACAAACTGTCCGAAGTAGTCGAGACAGACCTTCTGCCATTGCTTGGCATTCTCCAGCTGGTGCTGCAAACGGGCATCAGTCTCCTGCCAGCGCTGCTCATCGATAAAGGGCTTGGCCTCGTTCCAGATACGGATGAAATCCTCCACTTCCTTCACACCACGACCATAGCAGTGCTGCATCTCCTTATAAACGGTACGACCACTCTTCATACGATAGCTCCAGGGTACGCGATGGAACCACAACAGGTAACGCTCCGGACAAGTATTGATGTCGTCGTAGAGCGAACAATAGGGCTCGCGATACTGGGCAGTAGCATTAGATCCCGTGTGCGTGCGGTCGAAACCAATCGAGTCGTTGTTGGCCTTATGGTAGTAGACGGGACACCACTCGATAGGGTAGCGGGCGATGAAGCCATTGGGTTCAGGGCCATAGTGCTGATCGAAGGCGAAGATATGGTGCAGTCCGATAGGCATCATGTAGTCGACACAAGCCTCACGACTTCTCAACATCATGTTGAGGAGAGGTGAGAGGTAAGAGGTAAGAGGTGAGAGATTACCTGGAGTGCAGAATGTTTGCTCCAGCCATTCTGTTGCAATCTCTTTGCTGGTGAGGTTCGGGTTCCAGGCCAAACGACCGAAAGCATACCAGTTGGCCTGTGAGAAATGATGACCACACCAGTTCTTGTCGAGACCAATGTTCGAGACACCTGCAATACCTACAAGACGTGACGGCTCTACAAAGCCGAAGAACTCACGCCACATCGGGGCCAGATAGACCAGATGGCGCGATTGTCCGAGATATTCCTGAGTAATCTGCAACTCCGCCATCTGCTTGGTCTTCTTCATCGTGTCGAAAATAGGTGCAAAGGGCTCACGAGGTTGAAAGTCGAGGGGACCGTTTTTCGATTGCAGGATCACATTGTCGCGGAACTGGCCGTCAAGGTCCTTGAACTCTGATACCGCCTGTTTTACACGGTCTTCGCCCTTATGGGCAGCGCCATATACGAACGAGCGCCACATGACGATGCCTCCGAAGGGTTTCACAGCATCAGCCAGTGTGTTGGCACCGTCGGCATGAGTACGGTTGTAGTCGAAGGGACCCGGCTGGCCTTCAGAATTGGCCTTTACCAGGAAACCGCCGAAGTCGGGAATCAGGGCATAGATCTCTTTAGCCTTGGCCTTCCACCAAGCCTTAACCTGTGAATTCAGCGGATCTGCTGTCTTCACGGGCTTGCCGCTGTTGAAACCTTTGGCGGGAATCGACATCGGTGAGGCGAAGTTCACAGACAGGTAGACCTTGATGCCATAAGGGCGCAGGATGTCGGCAATCTCCTTTACCTTATTAAGATAAAGGGCGGAGAGCATCTTTGGCGAGGCATTCACATTGTTGAGTACGGTACCGTTGATGCCGATGGAGGCATTGGCACGGGCATAGGCCTTGATGAGCTCAGTATTGATGGGCTTGGGTTTCCAGAGATCGCTGTTCCTGCGGGTCTTGGGGTCTTCCAATGCCCAAAAGATGCTGAGTCCGGCATAGCCACGTTCGATGCTGCTGTCGAGATTGTCCCAATGGTTCAGGATGCGGAGTTTGTAATAAGGGGCAGAAGCTCCTTGTTCGCCACGCAAGAGGGCGTAGGCGCCATAGAGCAGACCCATTTCCGTCTTGGCACTGACCGTGCTGCCGTTGATGCGATAGCCTTCATCGTTGGCGATGGTGGGATCGATGACTAGCGCGGCCTTGTCGCCAGGATAGTAATTGCGCAGCTCTTCGGCAGCCAGACACTCCGGCCCTGATACCTGCGCCTTCTGCACCTTGTCGTATCGGAGCCACAAACGGCTACCATCCTCGGCATGCATACCGAGAAAACTGGCTATTGCCAGCAAAAACAATGTGATTCTCTTCATGTGTGATATCAGGCTATGATGCCTGGTATTATAGCAGATTCTCGCGTTCGATATCCTTAAAATATTTATAGGTGCTAACCTTCAACTCATCAGCAGCATCCTCATCGCTCACGATGATGCCATGCTCGTGCATCTGCAGGGCACTGATGGTCCACATATGGTTCACGGCTCCCTCGATGGCAGCCTGAAGGGCACGGGCCTTTGCATGACCATTCACCAGGATCATCACTTCGCGGGCAGCCATCACTGTACCAACACCAACCGTCAGGGCATGAGCAGGCACATTCTCGGGATTACCACCGAAGAAACGACTGTTGGCAATACGGGTGTCGGTGGTGAGGGTTTTCATACGGGTCTTTGAACTCAGTGAAGAACCCGGCTCATTGAAGGCGATATGACCATCAGGACCGATACCTCCGATAAACAGGTCGATGCCACCAGCTTCCTGGATCATCTCCTCATAATGGGCACATTCAGCAGCCAGATCGGGCGCATTACCATTCAGAATGTGGATATTCTCTTTCGGACAATCAATGTGGTCGAACAGGTTACGGGCCATGAAGGCATGATAACTCTCCGGATGTGTCTCGGGCAGACCGACATATTCGTCCATGTTAAATGTCAGGACGTTCTTGAAAGATACACGTCCCTCGCGACAGGCAGATACTAGGTAATTGTACATGCCTACGGGTGAAGAACCTGTTGGCAATCCGAGGACAAACTTGTGATCCGGTGTCGGATTGAACTCATTGATACGCTTAATTACATGCTCAGCAGCCCACTGAGACAACTTCTGGTAGTCTGATTGAATAATTACTCTCATAATTGTTTTTGATTTGGTTCGTAAAATTTTGCTGCAAATATACAACGAAAAATTTTTTTTAAGTACGTATTAACACGGATTAACACGGATTTTTTTCGGAGATGCTCACTTATTCGTATCTTTGCAAGCAAATATGAAGGAATTTGTAATATCAGAGGCGAAAGCTGAGACCGCGGTGCTGGTAGGACTCATCACCAAGGATCAGGACGAAGCCAAGACAAAAGAATATCTCGATGAGTTGGAGTTTCTGGCAGATACGGCCGGGGCTGTCACGGTGAAACGGTTTACTCAGAAAGTGGGTGGTCCGAGTCAGACAACCTATGTGGGCAGTGGTAAACTGCAAGAAATCAGACAATACATCAAACAATGTCAGGATGCTTACGATGAGTGGCTCGATGCTCAGGATGCATCATTGTGGGCACAAGGACTTTTGGATGAGACAAATGCCCCACAGCCTGTGGGTATGGTGATCTTCGACGATGAGCTCTCTGCCAAGCAGATGCGTAATATAGAGAAAGAACTGCAGGTAAAGATCCTCGACCGTACCTCATTAATATTAGACATCTTTGCCATGCGTGCGCAGACGGCTGAGGCGAAGGCCCAGGTGGAACTGGCGCAGCATCGCTATATGCTCCCTCGCCTGCAGCGACTTTGGACGCACTTGGAACGTCAGGGTGGTGGATCTGGTTCCGGAGGAGGAAAGGGTTCTGTGGGACTGCGTGGACCAGGTGAGACACAGTTGGAGATGGACCGTCGTATCATTCTCCAGCGTATCACCCTGTTGAAACAGCGTCTGGCAGAGATTGATAAGCAGAAGACCACTCAGCGTAAGAACCGTGGCCGTTTGATCCGAGTGGCTCTTGTGGGTTATACCAACGTGGGGAAATCCACTATCATGAACCTCTTGGCTAAAAGTGAAGTGTTTGCTGAAAATAAGCTTTTCGCCACCCTCGACACGACGGTGAGAAAGATGACGATTGATAATCTACCGTTCCTGTTGGCGGATACAGTCGGATTCATTCGCAAATTGCCTTCAGATCTGGTGGAGAGTTTTAAGAGTACGCTTGACGAGGTGAGAGAAGCCGATCTACTGGTACATGTGGTAGACATCTCGCATCCAGACTTTGAGGAACAGATCCGAGTGGTGGAAGAGACCCTGAATGAACTGGGATGTGCTGACAAACCCGCCATGCTCGTGTTTAATAAGATTGACGCTTATACTTGGGTGGAGAAGGAAGAAGACGACCTGACACCTGAGACGAAGGAGAACATGAGTCTTGATGATTTGAAGAAAACATGGATGGGAAAGTTAGGCAGATACCTGGAGTGCTTGTTTATCAGTGCCAAGCAGAAAGACAATATCGATGCTATGCGCGATACCTTATACAAGCGGGTGCGCGAGTTGCATGTTCAGAAATATCCGTATAACGATTTTTTATATAATGATTATGAGTGATTACAGAAACTTAACGCAGACTGAGATTGAAGTCTTAGAGAACAATGTCTGTTGGGCTGAGGACTGGCAGCGTGTGTTAGTGGCAGAGAATTTTAAGCCTTACAATTTCCATCGTGTCATTTTCTATGGCGATATCCGTCTGGGAGCTTTTGATAAGATGGTCGAAGTGTCAAAAGGCTTCTTCAAACACTCGGGTATCAATGATGCTACGCTGAGGAATGTGACCGTAGGCAATGACTGTCTGATTGAAAAGGTAGGTAATTATATCAATAACTACACGATCGGCAACGACTGCTATATCTCGAATATCTGCACTTTGGAGACAACAGATGATGCGACCTATGGTGAAGGTTCGGTGATTTCCGTCCTCAACGAGATGGGCGATGGTAATGTAACGATCTTCCGTGAGTTGAACAGTCAGTTGGCTGCCCTGATGGTGAAATACAATGCCGACAAGGAATTGAAGCACACCATGCAGCAGATGATTGAAGACGAACTGCGTGTGTCGCGTCCTGATCGTGGCTATATCGGCAATAATGTGAAAATCATCAATGCGAAGGATATCACGAATACCATCATCAAGGGCGACTGTGAGATCAGTGGTGCTGCCCGTTTGAGTGAGTGTACCGTGATGAGTTCGATGGATGCCCCAGTATTCATTGGTACGGGTGTGATCTGTGAGAACTCGATTATCTGTGATGGTTGTTCGATCAACAACTCCGTGAAGATGCAGGATTGTTTTGTGGGTGAGGCCTGTCAGATTACCAATGGCTTTACCGCTGAGGCTTCTCTCTTCTTTGCCAATTCGTTTATGGCCAATGGTGAGGCCTGTGCCGCCTTCTGCGGACCGTTCTCTGCCTCACACCATAAGAGTTCGCTGTTGATTGGTGGTGAGTTCTCGTTCTATAATGCCGGTTCTAACACCAACTTCTCGAATCATGCTTATAAGATGGGACCAATGCACTGGGGAACCCTAGAGCGTGGTACGAAGACCGCCTCAGGTGCTTATATTCTGATGCCAGCCACGATAGGTGCCTTCTCGGTCTGTTTCGGAAAACTGATGCACCATCCTGACACGCGTAACCTGCCCTTCTCCTATCTGATTGCTTATGGCGATGAGATGGTACTGGTGCCTGGTCGTAACATCACCACTGTGGGTCTGTACCGTGATATCAAGAAATGGCCGAAGCGTGACAAGCGCTCGAAGCAGTCAAGGAAGAGTATCATCAACTTCGACTGGCTGTCGCCTTTCACCGTGGGAGAGATTCGTCAGGGTATCCAGATCCTGAAGGACCTGCGTCATGCTTCCGGTGATAATGTGTCGAGATATAACTTCCATGAATATGTCATTGCTTGTTCTTCGTTGACAAAAGGTCTGAAGTACTACGATATCGCCCTGCGCATCTATATGGGAGCTGTGCTGAAGAGAGCCCAGAAGGAGGGTTATATCGGAAAACCCGTGAGTACCGTGGGACAAGGCAAGTGGGTGGACTTGAGTGGATTGCTGTTGCCTGAAAGTGAGGAACAGCGTTTGATCAATGATATCAAGAGTGGTACCATTGATAATATCCAGCAGGTGCTCGATCGCTTTGCTGAGATCAACAACCATTATAGTGACTATCGTTGGGCATGGAGTTATCAGATGATTCTCGACTACTACCAACTCGAGGAACTTGATGCTGCTGCCTGTGAGCGTATCCATGAAGACTATGTCAAGGCCCGTCGTGCCTGGATTGCAGAGATCCGTAAGGATGCCGAGAAGGAGTTTGCCATGGGTGATGTTGAGCGTGAGGTCTTTGATGACTTCCTTGAGAAATTAGACCATGAGATTGATTACGAAAATTAATATGAGATTAAGACAAGTATTGACGATTTGCGCTATTGCGCTAGGAATAAGTGCTCCTGCCAAGGAGTACAAGTATGAAACGGTGCCTGGGGATCTGATGAAGACGAGGATCTATACCCTAGATAACGGACTGAAGGTGTATCTCTCTGTGAATCCTGAGAAGCCGAGGATTCAGACCTATATTGCGGTAAGGACGGGTTCGAAGAATGACCCGGCAGAGACTACGGGACTGGCCCACTATCTGGAACACTTGATGTTTAAGGGCACGAAACAGTTTGGTACGAACAATCCCGAGGCTGAGGCTCCGCTATTGGCAGAGATTGAACAGCGCTACGAGGCCTATCGTAAACTCACCGATCCCGAGGGCCGCAAACAGGCCTATCACGAGATTGACTCTGTGTCTCAGGTGGCTGCCAAGTACTTCATCCCCAATGAGTACGACAAGTTGATGGCTGCCATCGGTGCAGAGGGTACGAATGCCTATACCTCGTATGATGTGACCTGCTATACCGAGGATATCCCCTCGAATGAGATTGAGAATTGGGCGAAGATCCAGAGCGACCGTTTCCAGAATATGGTGATTCGTGGTTTCCATACCGAGCTCGAGGCTGTTTATGAGGAATATAATATCAGTCTGACAGCCGACGTGCGAAAAGTCCTGTCTGGCTTCTTGAAGCTGCTCTTCCCGAATCATCCTTATGGTTTGCAGACCACCATCGGTACTCAGGAGCATTTGAAGAATCCGTCGATCACGAATATCAAGAATTATTTCAAGAAGTGGTACGTGCCCAATAATGTCGCCATCTGTATGGCTGGTGATTTCGATCCGGACAAGACCATCGCTATCATCGATCAGTATTTCTCTGGTTGGAAACCGGGTGCTGATGTCTCTCAGCCGAAGTTTGCACCACTGCCCCCGCTGACACAGCCTAAGGACACAACGGTTGTCGGTCAGGAAGCTGAGCAGGTATGGGTGACGTGGCGTGCCAAACAGGCTAATACCCTTCAGGCTGACACCCTTGAACTGTTAGAGCAAGTGCTGAGCAACGGCCGTGCAGGTCTTTTTGACCTCGACCTGAACCAGACCATGAAAGTACAACGTGCTGGCGGTGGGGCTCAGATGATGCATGATCACGGTGCCTTCCTCATGATGGGAACACCCAAGCAGGGACAGAGCCTCGATGAGGTGAAGACGCTCATGTTCGGTGAACTCGACAAGTTGAAGAAGGGTGATTTCCCTGACAATCTGCTGCCCAGCATCATCAACAATATGAAGCGTAGCCACTACCAGCTTTTAGAAAGCAATGAAGGACGTGCCGACATGTTTGTGGATGCCTTTATCAACGAAGTGGATTGGAAACAGGAGGTGGGACGTATCGACCGTATCTCGAAAATCACAAAGCAGGAGATTGTCGACTTCGCCAATCGATTCTTTACCAATGGCTATGTGGTGGTTTATAAGAAACAGGGTGTTGACTCCTTACAGAAGAAGATCGATAAGCCTGCCATCACACCGATTCAGGCCAACCGCGACCAGAAGAGTGCTTTTGTTCAGGCCATCCAGGATGCCAAGGTGGAGCCCATACAGCCTAAGTTTGTGGACTTCTCTAAGGATCTCACCATTGCCAAGAGCAAGAAAGGTCTGCCTCTCTACTATGTGAAGAACAATGAGAACGGACTCTTCCAGCTCAACTACCGCTATGAGTTCGGACAGAGTGCAGACAAACGCTATGATGTGGCCGCAGAATATATGGATTTTTTAGGTACTGATAAGATGTCCGCTACCGAGGTGAAGCAGAAGTTCTATGAACTGGCATGCAGCTATTCAGCTATGGTTGGCGATAACACCATTACCATCAGTCTGAGTGGTCTGAACGAGAATATGCAGCCAGCTCTGTCACTGCTTGAGGATCTGATGAACCATGCCAAGGTTGACAAGGAGGCTTATGATGCCTTGGTGAAGAGAATCTTGAAGAGTCGTGAAGATGCCAAGAAGAACCAGCGCAATTATTTCAACACACTCTTTATGTATGGTTCCTACGGACCTCGTAATGCCTATCGTGATATTCTCTCTGAGCAGGAGCTGAAGGACACTGATCCTCAGGTGTTTGTGGATCTGGTGAAGAAACTCAGCAATTATGAGCACAGTGTGAACTACTACGGTCCGCTGGAGATGAAGGAACTGACGGCGATGATCGACAAGACGCATCAGACGGGTAATAAAATGCTGGCTGTGCCTCAGAATAACTATTATCTGAAGCAGACGGCTCAGACCAATGAGGTGTGGATAGCTCCTTTCGATGCCAAGAATATCTATATGCGTATGTTCCATAACGAGCAGCGTGACTGGAATATCAATGAGGCTGCTGTTCAGGCGGTGTTCAATGAGTATTTCGGTGGTGGCATGAACGGCATCGTGTTCCAAGAGATGCGTGAGGCCCGTGGCTTGGCCTATAATGCTTCGGCCTATTATAGTCGTCCTGCTAGGAAGGGGGAGAAGGAGAGTTTCTATACGCACATCATCACACAGAACGACAAGATGATGGATTGTATCAACCACTTCCACAAGATCATGAACGAGTTGCCTGCTAGTGAAACTGCCTTTAACATTGCCAAGGAGGGACTGACTAAGCAGCTCGCCAGTCTGCGTACCACGAAAATGGGCATCATCAGTCGTTGGCATACGATGAAGTATCTGGGTCTCGACTTCGACCTCAACAAGAAGATCTACGAGAATCTGGAGAAAGTAACGCTTCAGGATATGGTGAACTTCGAGAAGGCCAACATGGCCAACAAACCGCTTCGTTACCTCATTCTCGGTGATGAGAAGGAGCTTGATATGAAGTCGTTAGGGAAGATCGGGCCCATCCGCCGACTCACAACAGAAGAAGTATTCGGATATTAATCAATAACTAACAAACAAATACATTTATGGCAAAGACAGTTGAATTCAAGTATGCCCCGATGTTTCAGGTGGGCGAGGACAAGACGGAGTACCGCTTGTTGAGTAAGGAAGGCGTGACAACCGCCGAGTTTGAAGGAAAGCAGATTGTGAAGGTCTCGAAGGAGGCCCTGACGCTCTTGGCCCAGCAGGCCTTCCACGATGTGGAATTCATGTTGCGTCGCGAGCATAATCTCCAGGTGGCAAAGATCCTGAATGATCCCGAGGCCTCAGAAAATGATAAGTATGTGGCCCTGCAGTTCCTGCGCAATGCAGAGGTGGCTGCACGTGGTATTCTGCCTTTCTGTCAGGATACGGGTACGGCCATCATCCATGGTGAGAAAGGTCAGCAGATCTGGACGGGTTTTGAGGATGAAGAGGCATTGAGTCTGGGTGTGTTCAATACCTTCACCCAGGACAATCTGCGCTACTCGCAGAATGCACCGCTGAACATGTATGATGAGGTGAACACCCGTTGCAACCTCCCTGCCCAGATTGATATCGAGGCGACAGAGGGTGCTGAGTATAAGTTCGTGATGGTGGCCAAGGGTGGTGGAAGTGCCAACAAGACCTACTTTTATCCCATGACCAAGGCTACCATCCAGAACGAGGGAACGCTGATCCCCTTCCTTGTAGAAAAGATGAAGTCGTTGGGTACCGCTGCTTGTCCGCCTTATCATATCGCCTTTGTGATTGGTGGTACATCCGCTGAAAAGAACCTGCTCACCGTGAAGTTGGCTAGCATTAAGTTCTATGATGGTCTGCCCACCACCGGTGATGAGACAGGTCGTGCTTTCCGTGATATTGACCTTGAAGAGAAGCTTCTCAAGGAGGCTCATAAGATTGGTCTTGGTGCTCAGTTTGGTGGTAAGTATCTGGCTCACGATATCCGTGTGATTCGTCTACCGCGTCATGGTGCCAGCTGTCCGATTGGTATGGGTGTCAGCTGTTCTGCCGACCGCAATATCAAGGCTAAGATCAATGCCGATGGTATCTGGTTGGAGAAGATGGACTCGAACCCCTCAGAACTGATTCCTGCTGAGTATGCCAAGGCTGGTGAGGGACAGAACACCATCACTATCGACTTGGGTGAGGGTATTGATGCTGTTCGCAAGGAACTGTCGAAGTATCCTGTCTCTACCCGTGTGAATCTGAAAGGAACGATTATCGTGGCCCGTGATATCGCTCATGCAAAGTTGAAGGCCCGTCTGGATGCCGGTGAGGGATTGCCCGATTACTTCAAGAAGTATCCTGTGCTCTATGCCGGACCTGCCAAGACGCCAGAGGGCTATCCTTGTGGTTCGATGGGTCCGACTACGGCCAACCGTATGGATCCCTATGTGGATGAGTTCCAGGCCAATGGCGCTTCACTCGTGATGATTGCCAAGGGTAATCGCTCAGACGTGGTGACAGAGGCTTGTAAGAAATATGGTGGCTTCTATCTGGGCTCTATCGGTGGCGTGGCTGCTGTGCTCTCACAGAGTTCGATCAAGAGCATCGAGTGCGTAGAGTATCCTGAACTCGGTATGGAAGCAGTGTGGAAGATTGATGTAGAGGACTTCCCTGCTTTCATCCTTGTGGATGACAAGGGTAATGATTTCTTCAAGACCCTGAAGCCTTGGTGCCCGAAGAAGTGAATAGTGAAGAGTGAATAGTTAATAGTGAATAGTGAAAGGTCTGCTATCGCATTGATTCTGCTGCTGCTTGTCACATTGACGGCAGCAGCAGAGGATATTATACGTCCTATGGGGTGCAGACGAGGGACACCGCGTCAGGTGACGGCTCTTTGTCGTGCCCAGTCTCCTGAATACCATTGTGGCGGTGACTTCTATATAGGCACTCGTCATCAGCTGGTGGTACTTGCTTCGTTCAAGGACTATCAGTTTAGGGGTGATGAGGCTGCCACGATTGCGGAGTGGGATAAGATTTTCAACACCGAGTATCTCTCGGAACCGCCGTTCTACGGTTCTGTACATGACTATTTCTATGATCAGAGTTATGGTCAGTTTGATGTAGTCTTCGACCTGCAATATGTCGAGGTTGATTCCTGTAGGAAATACCGCAGTACGGCTTCTGAAGATGAGAACTCCCAATACCTGGTAGAAGATGCCCTCGATGTGCTGTTGACACGCGACATCGACTGGAGCCTTTACGACTGGAATGGTGACGGCTATATCAACCAACTGCTCTTCGTCTATGCAGGTTTAGGTATGAATGACGGTGGTGGTGAAAATTCCATCTGGCCCCATCAGTGGCGACTCAGTGAGCATCTTGACCTGACAACGGCAGATCCTAAAGATCACCGCGATGCCCGTTCGTTTGAGAAGGATGGCGAGACCTATATCGTCGATGTCTATTGTGCTGTGCAGGAGAAGGCCACTGGAATTAACACGAGCACCTTTGGCACCATCTGTCATGAGTACACCCATTGTTTCGGATTCCCTGATTTCTATGAGTACCAAACGAAGTATGTGGGCAGTTGGGATCTGATGGACTATGGTAATATGAACGACAAGGGCTATTGTCCTACCGGCTACTCTGCTCATGAGCGTTGGCTGATGGGATGGCTCACACCTATCGAACTCACGGAGACCACAACTGTCAGTGATATTCCTGCTCTCAGTGAGGAGGGAAAGGCTTATCTCATCCGCAATGACGACTATCCTGACGAATACTACATCATTGAGAACCGTCAGCCTACAGGATTTGATGCAAAACTCCCAGGTTCGGGTATCGTTATCTTCCACATTGATTATGACGAGACTTTATGGGCAACTTATGATCTGTCCATGGATCCTGTTAATGCTTCCAGTGCCAGGCATTATACCATCATCCCCGCCAACAACAAGACATCGTTCTATTCTCAGTCTGGCTGGGCTTATCCTTATAGGGTCAACAATAGTCTGACGGATACCTCACAGCCTGCGGCAACGTTATGGCATGAACGTTCAGATGGTAGTATGTTGATGTCGAAACCTTTGTTTAATATTGCCGTCAACGATGAAGGTCTGGGCTCCTTCGACTTTATGGAGGATACATCGGCAATACAGACTGTGGAGATCAAGTCACAGACAGAACAGCGATGGTATGACTTACAAGGTCGACAGCTCCCTGACCGTCCTCAGCGCAAGGGCGTTTATATTGTTGATGGTTGTAAAATGGTCGTGAGATGAGAAAGTTATTGGCGATTTTCGTGCTTTGTGCATTGACGTCTTCTGTCTTCGCAGCCAGATACAAGACGCATCAGTTGCGTGATGGTACGGTGCTTCGCTTCGCACGTCAACAGGCGGTTCAACGCGTAGGTGAGGTACCCACAAAGATGTGGGATGCCAATAAGGTCTACCGTGTACCTGTGGTTTTGTTCTCTTTTACCGATTGTGATTTCAGCTGGGAGGATCCCAGGGAATACTACGACCGTATGTTCAATGAGAAGGGATATAACCCCGGTGGGGGTCCTGGTTGTGTGGCTGACTATTTCCGGGCTCAGTCGAATGGGCTTTTCAACATACAGTTTGACATCATCGGTCCGGTTAAACTAACCACCAATCAGAAGTCTAAGGCGAAAGAGAATCAAGGCTGGCTACAGATTAATGAAGCATTGAAAGCCGTTGACCCAGAGGTGGATTTTTCCGTCTATGATTGGGATGGTCAAGGCAGGGTCCAAGCAGTTATCCTGATTTATGCCGGCTATGGTGGCAACGAGGATACCCAAAGCAAGGGCAATATCACAGATGGGTGCATCTGGCCTAATACGAATTTTTATTATGCGACTCTTGATGGCGTCTTGTTGAGGTATTATTCTGCCAGTAATGAATTGTGGTCAACTAACCAATCTGCTGGCATCGGTACCATCATCCATGAATATTGCCATACCCTCGGTCTCCCGGACCTCTATCCTACTGCGGGCAATGAGTATTCTATTGTCGATGAATGGGACGTGATGGATGGTGGCTGCTATTCCGGTGATGGATGGTGTCCCGTCAACCTTTCCAGTCACGAAAGGGAACTGTTGAATTGGCAGACACCTGTTGACCTTACCACCTCCGGGGATGTCACTATGCCAGCATTCGACAAGAGCGGGCTTGCCTATCGCATCATCAACGATGCCTACCCTGACGAGTTCTACCTGCTCGAAAATCGTCAACAAGTGGGGTGGGATAAGATGATTCCTGGTCATGGACTGGTGGTGGCGCATGTCGATTACAGAGATTATGCCTGGAGCGCGAATACCGTCAATGTCAACCCGGAACACCATTGTTATGATCTTTTTCATGCCGATGGTCTCGACTTCAACTATTACGAAAATCTCTATGGCCGTAAGAATAAATATAACGAGGATGGGCGTAGCATCCGTTTGCAGTATACGGCCTATCCCTATACCGATTCGTTAGGGGTGGTCCATGATGCCCTTACCGATACCACTACACCAGCAGCTACGCTCTATTATGCCCGTAGTGATGGCAGTTTCTTTATGGGCAAACCCATCACGCAGATCCGGGAAACGGACGGACTCATCAGTTTTCATTTTTCCGCTACCCCCGATGCCATCACGACGCTTTCTACCAACGACACCCCTGTGGCCATCTACTCTCTGCAAGGACATCTCGTCCAGAGCCCTTCCCGTGGCATCTTTATTGTTAAATACGCCGACGGCACTGTCCGCAAAGTAAAATATGAATAGAAAAATATTATTTTTCCTACTATTTACTTTTTTAATGACTGCTTCTGCGCAGCAGAAACCTTGTGGTACGTCCGTCCTTACCCGTCATCGTGAGGCAAAGGCCCTGCATCGTGCACTGGGGGAGGGAAATGTTGCCAATTATCAGGGTGCCAAGCGTGGACTCATCATCCTCGTTGACTTCCCCGACCAGCCATTTTCCGATGATGATGCCAAAGTGCAATGGACAGCCATTGCCAACGAGCATCATTACGCCGGCTATAAGGCCATCGGCAGCGTGGCTGACTATTTCCGCGACCAGAGTTACGGTCAGTTTGAACTCTCCTTTGATGTTGTCGGCCCTGTCACCATGCAGCATGAGTTTGCCTATTATGGCAAGAACATTGACTGGGGCGATGACGACTGGTTTGACGGTAAGGTGGATGAAATGGTAGAAGAGGCTTGTCGCGGGGTCTGCGACAGTGTGCGTTTCAGCGACTACGACTGGGATGGTGATGGTGTGGTAGAGGAGGTGTTTCTGCTCTATGCCGGTCATGGCGAAAACGACTACTGGAACGTCACCGAAGATGTCGTCTGGCCTCATATGGGCAGTCTCTCCATCGATTGGAATCATGAAAAGGGTCTCTTGTTGCAGGACTGTCGCATCGATATCTATGCCTGTTCCAACGAGATCAAGAAAAACAATGAAATCTCGGGCATTGGCACCATCTGCCATGAGTTCAGTCATTGTCTGGGTTTGCCTGATCTTTATGATACCCAAAAAGGTGTCTCTGTCCTAGGCATGTACGACCTGATGGACAGTGGTGATCGTGGTGGTGGCGGTTGGGTGCCAACGGGCTACTCCTCTTACGAGCGTTATGCCTGTGGCTGGCTCACCCCAGAGCCCATCGATGATCCTATGACCATCGACTCCCTGGCACCCCTGCATCTCATGCCTGATGTGCGTTTCTATCAGGATCTTGACTTTAGTCCGGCTTATTATCTCATTGAGAATCGTGTGGCCGAATCGTGGGATGTCTCTCTGCCCTCACACGGACTGATGGTCTGGCGTATCGACTATAACGAGCGCGATTGGAAGGAAAATGAGGTGAACTCCTATGACGGCCGACGTCGTGTGGATCGAATCCAGCTTTCTGACATTCCTACCTCCATCTCCACACCTTCTGCTGATGTCCATCCCGTCGCCATCTATACCATCTCTTCAGGTTTCTACATCATCAAATATTCCGATGGTACCACAAAAAAATGCATCCGCAGATAGCAGATGCATTTTTTACTGTTCAATTCCTGAACACCAGTCCTTCTCCGAATTCATCGATGATGATCGGTTTGTCGCGATCAATCTCATCGGCGAGGAGTTTCTTCGAGAGATCGTTGAGCACGTACTGTTGGATAGCACGTTTCACGGGACGAGCACCAAAGTCAGGATCGTAGCCTTGTTCGGCCAGATAGGCGATGGCCTGCGGTGTGCATTCGAGACGGATACCCTGTGGCTCCAGCATATCCGTTACCTTCTTCATCTGCAGGCGCACCACATCGGCAATCTGCTCCTTGGTCAGCGGCGTAAAGGTGATGATCTCATCGATACGGTTCAGAAACTCCGGACGCATCGTACTTCGTAGTTGCTCACGTGTGGCGTTCGAAGTCATGATGATGATGGTGTTCTTGAAGTTCGCCGTACGACCCTTATTATCTGTCAGACGACCGTCATCCAATACCTGCAAGAGAATATTGAACACATCCGGATGGGCTTTCTCAATCTCATCGAAGAGCACGACAGAATAAGGTTTCCTACGCACAGCCTCTGTCAGCTGACCACCCTCATCGTAGCCCACATACCCCGGAGGTGCACCAATCAGACGTGACACGCTGTACTTTTCCTGATACTCACTCATATCGATACGTGTCATCATCGTCTCGTCGTTAAACAGATAATCGGCCAGTGTCTTGGCGAGCTCTGTCTTACCCACACCTGTGGTACCTAAGAAGATGAACGAAGCAATGGGTCGCTTAGGATCCTGCAGACCAGCCCTCGAACGTCTTACGGCATCAGAAACCGCTGTGATGGCCTCTTCCTGACCGATTACACGTTTGTGCAGTTCCTCCTCCAGATGGAGCAGCTTTTCACGCTCACTCTGCATCATACGGGTCACGGGGATGCCCGTCCAACGAGATACGACCTCTGCGATATCATCAGCCGTCACCTCCTCACGCACCAGCGAGTCACCATTTTGGGCTGTGGCCAGTTGCTGCTGGATGGCCTTGATATCATCTTCGAGGACCTTCAGTTTCGAGTAGCGGATTTCCGCCACCTTCCCATAGTCACCCTCGCGCTCGGCACGCTCAGCCTCCAACTTCAGGTTCTCCATCTCCTGCTTATCCTGTTGGATCTTGTTGATGAGCTGTCGCTCGCCCTCCCACTTGGCGCGGAATTGGGTTTCCTGTTCGCGGAGCTCTGCGATGTCCTTATCCAACTGTGCAATCTTAGGCTCATCCCCCTCGCGTTTGATAGCTTCGCGCTCGATTTCTAATTGTGCGAGTCTTCGCGTAATCTCATCGAGTTCCTCAGGTACAGAGTCGCGCTCCATTCTCAATTTGGCTGCAGCCTCGTCCATCAGGTCGATGGCCTTATCCGGCAGAAATCGCTCGCTGATATAGCGCTCTGAAAGCTGTACAGCAGCGATACAGGCATCATCTTGGATACGTACCTTGTGATGGTTTTCGTAACGCTCCTTCAGACCTCTCAGGATGGAAATGGCCGAGAGCTCATCCGGCTCATCCACCATCACCGTCTGGAATCTTCGTTCGAGGGCCTTATCCTTCTCGAAGTACTTCTGATACTCGTTCAGTGTGGTGGCTCCGATGGCGCGTAACTCACCACGAGCCAGGGCTGGTTTTAGGATATTGGCAGCATCCATGGCTCCCTCGCCACCGCCAGCACCCACCAGCGTGTGGATCTCATCAATAAACAGAATGATGCGTCCTTCTGCTTTCGTCACTTCGTTGATCACGCTCTTCAGACGCTCCTCAAACTCGCCCTTGTACTTCGCACCTGCCACCAGTGCACCCATATCCAGCGAGTAGAGTTGCTTGTCCTTCAGGTTTTCGGGCACATCGCCACGTACGATACGTCCTGCCAAACCCTCTACGATGGCGGTCTTACCCGTACCAGGCTCACCAATCAGAATAGGATTATTCTTCGTGCGCCTGGAAAGAATCTGCAACAGCCTTCGGATCTCATCGTCACGACCAATCACCGGATCGAGTTTCCCCTTGCGGGCCAGATCTACGAGGTTCTTCGCATATTTCTCCAGACTCTGATAATTCTCATCAGCGGATTGCGATTGCACCTTCTGCCCCTGACGGAGTTCCTGGATGGCCTTCAGCATATCCTTCTCCGTACAGCCGGCATCTTTCATGATTCTCGAGGCTGTGGAGTTCACGCTCAGCAGCGCCAACAAAATCGGCTCCACGCTCACAAACTCGTCGCCCATCTTCTGCGACTGGTCTTGTGCACGCACGAGTACATTATTACTCTCACTTGAGAGATACGGTTGTCCGCCCTGCACCTTCGGCAAATGCTTGATCTCGCTGTCCACGAGCATCTCTATCTGCTGGGCGTTTGCACCGAGTTTCTGGAAGACGAAGTTCGTCACGTCCTTCGCCTTCTCCAACACACCTTTCAGTATATGTACAGGTTCTATCACCTGCTGACCGTTCAGCTGTGCCGTATTCACAGCCTGCTGCACGGCCTCCTGTGCTTTGATTGTAAATTTGTCGAGTGTCATAATTTGTCCTCCTTGTTTTTTATTGTTTCTGCAATTTAGCGGACAAACAATGTGCCGAATAAAAAAGACCGACAAAAAGGCATACTCTTCTGCCTATTTGTCGGTCTTATTATGTATTACCAAGTCCTTACATCGTCACCTCTACTGTATGCTTGCCGGTAGAGTAGGGGATGACGGTGCCTGCGACAGGCTGACCATCGAGGGTGATGGTCTTGACGCCTTTCTGTGAGCCGTTGGGGTGGATGGTGATCTCGTAGTCGGCCTCACGGAACCTGCGGGTGACAGTATAGTCAGAAGCGGTCTCGGGCAGACAGGGATCAATGCGGATACCATCGTAGTCGGGTTTGATACCGAGAATGAACTCTGATACGGTATACCACATCCAGGCAGCGGTACCCGTGAGCCAGGAGTTCTTACCCTCTCCAGGCTTGAAAGCATCCTTTCCTGCTACCATCTGACAGTTGACGTAAGGTTCCACCTTGTGGAGCGTCTGGTATTTCTCCTCAACGTAAGAGGGCAGGATCTTGGCATAGTGACTCCAGGCATCATTGCCGCGGCCTGCCAGACATTCGCCGATGATGACCCAGGGATTGTTGTGGCAGAAGATACCGGCATTTTCCTTGTAACCCTCGGGATAGCTGGAAATCTCACCATACTCGTAGATGTATTTGGTGAAGGCGGGATTGTTGAGTACCATACCATGTTCGCACTCGAGGTATTTCTTACAAGCGTCGAGACTCTTGCCAACCATGCCTTCCTCGGCACCGATCTCGGCCATCGTACACCAGCCCTGCGACTCGATGAATATCTTGGCCTCGTCGCACTCGTTAGAGCCAATCTTACGACCGTAGAAGTCGTAGGCGCGGAGATACCACTCGCCATCCCAGCCATGTTTCTTGACAGCGTCAATCATGGCATCGACGGCCTGCTGCATGCGAGCAGCTTCGTCGGCCTTGCCAATTTTATTACAAAGGGCCACGTAGTCCTTACCAGTGACTACGAAGAGACCGGCAATCATGAGCGATTCGGCCTTGGTGCCTTCGGAGACATTCTCTGTGGTCTGGAAGGATTCGTTGGGATCCCATGAGAAGCAGTTGAGGTTCAAGCAGTCGTTCCAATCGGCACGACCGATCAATGGCAACATGTGGGGACCGAGGTTGTTGATAACATGGTCCATCGAGATCTTGAGGTGCTCGAAGAGGGTAACCTCAGAGCCCGGCTGATTGTCGAAGGGCACCATCTCGTCGAGGATGGAGAAGTCGCCTGTTTCCTTGATATATGCCACGGTGCCAAAAATCAACCAACAGGGGTCGTCGTTGAAGCCACCGCCGATATCGTTGTTACCACGCTTGGTGAGGGGCTGGTACTGGTGGTAGCAGCCACCATCGGGGAACTGAGTGGAAGCGATATCGATGATGCGCTGACGGGCGCGTGGCGGTATCTGATGAACGAAGCCCACGAGGTCCTGATTGGAGTCGCGGAATCCCATGCCACGGCCTACACCACTCTCGAAGAAACTGGCGCTTCGCGAGAAGTTGAATGTGACCATACACTGGTACTGGTTCCAGATGTTGACCATGCGGTCGAGCTTGTCGTTGCCGGTCTTCACCTTATATATATTAAGCAGGGCATCCCAGTACTTGCAGAGCTCAGCAAATGCCTTGTCGACCTTCTCTGTGGTATCGAGCTCGGCAATAAGGGCATGGGCTTTCTGCTTATTGATGACCTGCGGCGCCTCGAATTTCTCATCCTGTTCATTCTCGATATAGCCGAGCAGGAAGACAAAGTCCTTCGACTCGCCGGGTTGGAGCGTCACTTCGATATAGTGGGAGGCGATGGGGCTCCAACCATGAGCGTGGCTGTTACGGGGTTTACCCTCCATCACTGTCTGCGGATCAGCAAATTCGTTATACAGACCTACGAAGGTCTCGCGATCGGTATCGAAGCCCTGGATAGGGGCATTCACATGATAGAATGCATAGTGATTACGGCGCTCGCGGTATTCGGTCTTGTGATAGATGGTAGAACCCTCGATCTCTACCTCGCCAGTAGAGAAGTTACGCTGGAAATTCTCCATATCGGTAGCCGCATTCCAGAGACACCACTCCTCGAAAGAGAAGAGCTTCAGTTGTTTGGCTTGCTGTGACTGGTTGGTGAGGGTGAGTTTCTGCACCTCGCACCATTTCTTCAGCGGTACGAAGAAGAGTACTGAAGCCTCGACACCGTTCTTCTGACCTGTGATGCGGGTGTAGCTCATGCCATGACGACACTCGTAGAAGTCGAGTGGGGTCTTACAGGGTTTCCATCCCGGATTCCATACAGTATCACCGTCTTTGATATAAAAGTATCGGCCACCATTGTCCATCGGTACATTGTTGTAACGATAGCGGGTGATGCGACGGAACTTGGCATCTTTGTAGAAGCTGTAACCGCCGGCGGTGTTTGAGATGAGTGAGAAAAAGTCCTCGTTGCCCAGGTAGTTGATCCAGGGCCATGGTGTCTGCGGGTCTGTAATCACATACTCGCGGTGCTGGTCGTCAAAATGACCGTAACGTTTCTGTTGCTCCATTATTACGATTGTTTTTATTCGTTATTGCATGCAAAGATACAAACATATTCTGATACCGCCAAATCTTTTAGCGAATAGTGTTATCAATAAGCAAGATAATATTATTTTTCAATGAGGATGCGGGCGTCTACAGCGATGATGTCAGACCCGTCGGCAAGCAGCGGATTGATGTCCATCTCCTTGATTTCCGTAGCGAAGCGGAGCAGGGTGGAGAGGCGCACAATGATTTCAGCATATTTCTGTTCGTTGATGCCTTGTTGTCCGCGTGTTCCTTTTAAGATCTTATAGCCGCGCAGGGAGTGAATCATCGAATAAGCCTCGGCGTAGGAGAGGGGCGCCAGACCAGAAGACACATCCTTCAGCACCTCGACAAAGATGCCGCCCAGGCCGCAGAGCACCACATGACCGAAACGAGTCTCATATTTTGCACCGATGAAGAGTTCTGTTCCTTTCAGCATCTTCTGCACCATCACACCGGTGGCATCGGGAATCTGCATCATACGGTCGAATTCAAGTGCCAGATGCTCAGGAGTGCGGATATTGAGGGCCACACCACCTACATCACTCTTGTGCACGGGTCCCACCACCTTTGCGACAACCGGATAACCCACTTTCTCGGCGAAAGTCGTCAGCTCCTTTTTCGATATACTGACGATCTCGGGCACGAGCGGGATGCCGGCACAGGAGAGCAGTTCGCGGACGGTATCTGGAGCCAGGTAGCCACTCGTGACGCCTTCGAATTTCAGACGGTTGGTCTCGCGGTAGATGATTTCGCGGATCTTAGGTACGTCGACACCATATAGTTCTAACTCGGGTGATGCGGGCTGTGGGGTGCGCATGATCTGACTTAGCGCGGTGGCCAGTGTCACCTCGTCGCTGAAGTTGACATGCCCCTTGGCCAAGAATTCCGCCACTTCTGCTCCTGCGGTGTGCAGGCTGGGCAGGACAGGGAAGATGGGCTTATGACACGCACGGATTTTCTTGTCGAGTACATCGTAGGCCTCATAGAGTTGGGTAAGACCTGGTGTACCATAGATAACGGCAATGGCATCGATGTTGTCGAACTTCTGCTCGCAGTAATCGATGATGGTACCTAACTGTTCGGCAGTACCAGTGGCGAGGAAGTCTATGGGGTTGGCGACAGAAGAGCCCGGGAAAAGCTGGGCTTTCAGCTCTTCGGCAACAGTCTGAGTACTCGGAGTAATCAGAGAGGGAACTGCTAGCCCGCCTTTTGAGAGGGCATCGGTAAGCATCACGCCAGGACCGCCAGCATGCGTTACGATGGCGAAGTTCTTACCTTTGAAAGGCGGTAGGGTGAAGATGCAGCCCACGGTGGTGAGTTCTTCACGGCTATAGCAGCGCACGATACCTGCCTTGCGGAAAAGAGCCTCGACAGCGGAATCAGAGGAGGCAATAGCACCTGTGTGACTAGAGGCTGCACGACTGCCACTTTCTGACGATCCCGCCTTGATGGCAGCAATGCGGCAACCTTTGCGGATGAGGCTTCCTGCGTGGAAGAGCAGTTTGTCGGGATTGCTGATATTCTCGATATAAAGCAGTTTGACCTTCGAATCCGTCTCGGGGTTGAAATTCTCGTCCATATACTGCAACACATCCTCGATGCCAATTTGTTTGCCGTTGCCTATCGACCATACGCTGTTGAACTGCAGCCCCTTAATGACTGCACTCTCTAGAATGAATACCGCTGTGGCACCAGAGCCGCTGACAAAGTCGGCACCCTTGGGATCGAGATTTGGAATGGGCAGGGTGAACACGCTATGGTGGTTGCGATTCAAGAGACCGATGCAGTTAGGACCGATGAGGGCAGCCCCATACTGTTCGCAGGTGTCGAGGATGCGCTGTTCGAGTTCGGCTCCCGCCTTCGTCTCCTCGCCGAAACCGGCAGAGATAATGATGAAGGCGCGTGTCTGTTTCTCCTTTGCCAGGAGTTCCACGTAGTCGGGACAGAAACGGGCAGCCACGACCAGAATTGCCAAGTCGGTGGGCGGCAGGTCATGGGCATCGTGGAAGGCCTTGATACCTTGCACTTCATCTTCCTTGGGGTTTACAATGCGCAAGGTTCCATTGTATCCTCCACTCAACAGATTACGTACGATAGAGCCACCTGGCTTATGCACGTTATTGGAGCCGCCGATGACGACAATGCTCCCGGGGTTTAATAGTTGTTGGTTAATCATGGCACAAAGATATATAAAAATCTCTAAAAGACAAAGCATATTGAAAGAAAATCTTTATCTTTGCATGGAGTTTAATGTGTAAGCGTATGAAAAAGAGTATTTTTTTGCTAATTATATTATTGTTTATGCCGTTTTTGAGTTGGGGGCAGACAACGTATTCTGCCTTATGGAAGAAGGCAGGGGATGCCTACGAAAAGGATCTGCCTCAGTCGCAATACGAGATTCTCCAGCAGATTGTGGAGAAGGCCACAAAGGAGAAGGTCTACGGTCAGTTGCTGAAAGCAGAACTGAACGCCTGTCAGGTGATGCAAAGCATTGCTCCGGACTCGATCCGTCCTGCTGTGGATCGTATTCAACAGCGTTGTGATGCCACAACAGACCCTGTTTTGAAGACGGTCTATCAGACGGTGCTCTGGCGTGTGTGGTCCCAAAATCCCCGACTGTCGGAGGCTGATGAAGAGGGTGAGGTAAGAGAAAAACCTGACAAACCTGTGCTCACACCGGAACTCTGTGAGCAGTTGGCTCAGGTGAAGGACGAGAGTTATGAGCCGTTTGTTATACAAGGTGTAGACAGTAAGGTGTTCGGCCATGACCTGCTGAGTATCGTGGGTCAGGAACTGGGCGAATACCAGGTGCTTCATGACTACTATGAGAAAATGGGTAATCGTACTGCGGCCTGTCTGATGGCATTGGAAGTAGTGGAACGTAGTGAGGGGGAAGATAAAAAAACACAAGTGGAGCGATTGGACTCGCTTCTGGAATTGTATGGCGATCTTTCTGAGGCTGGTGAAGTGGCCATCGAACGTTATCAGGTGATGGATCGTAAGTATGATACGTTCACGACAGAAGAGAAAATCAACTTTATCCATCATGCCCTCGACAAATGGGGCAGTTGGAAAAGAACGAATATCCTCAAAAATTTCGAGGCCGCTCTGACCCGTCCAGGGTATACTGTGGGGGGGGATGTCAAGGTCATCAATTATCGGGTTGTCACGCCGATGACGGCCCAGCAGCTACCCCTCAGGAACCTCCGGAATATCACCGGACTGAATATGAAGGTCTATGCTGTGAAAGCGAAGGGTGATATTGACATCAATCCCGACTATGAATATGGGTATAAGAAGATCAAACCCCTGTTGGGGAAGGTGGTCTATGAAACCTCACGTCAGTTCTCTGTTCATCAGCCCTACGAACAATTCGAGGACTCGTTGACCATTGAGGGTTTACCCGCAGGTGTGTATATGCTGGAGTTCTCCACAACGCCTAATACCGTTGTGACCCGTCGCCTATATTATGTGACCGACGTGTTTATGATGGAGGAGTCACAACCTGACGATCACATGCGTATCGTGGTGGTAAAAGCCTCGACCGGACAACCCATCGGCAATGCCAATGTGCGGGTGCGTGTCAATCCGCGTCTGGCCACTGAGAAGAGTTATCATCTGACCACCGACGCCAAAGGCCAGTGTTTCTTTAAAGGTGAGGGTAGACGGTGTGAGATCTTTGCCTATACGGATACAGACCAGGCCAGTCCGGAGCAGACTTGTTATGACCAATATGGCTTTAATGAAACTGGTCGTAGGGAGTCGCGTGAGATGGTGATCTATACCGACCGCGCCATCTATCGTCCGGGACAGACCGTGCATGTCTCGGCCATTGAATATGATGTGTATAACGGTTATGAACATAAGGCCGTGACAGGTGCAAGGGTGACGCTGACATTGAGAGATGCCAACAACAAGGTGGTCAAGGAGCAGCAGGTGACGACCGACCAATATGGTGCCTGTGCCGCAGATTTCACCCTGCCCAGCTCTGGACTGACAGGACAATTCACTATCCAGGCAGGCAATAGCAGGCATACCATCAGGGTGGAGGATTACAAACGTCCGACCTTCGAAGTGAAATTTGATCCCTATAAGGAAGATTATAAAGCAGGTGACACCGTGATGGTGAAGGGTACTGCCAAGAGCTTTGCCGGTGTGCCTGTGCAGGAGGCAAAGGTGAAGTATCGGGTGGAGAGACGCAGGGCCTACTGGTGGATCTCCTATTGGCGATACTGGGATGGTGGTTATATCGGAACGGGTTCTGATGGTGAAGAGATTACGAGGGGTGAGACCATTACGGAAACCGATGGTACGTTTAAGGTGGATGTACCGATGAAGATGCCGAATACCGATTATCCGATGTTCTATAACTTCATTGTGACTGTCGATGTGACCGATGGTGCCGGAGAGACACATGCCGGAGAGTATTCGTTGCCCCTCGGTAACCGTAAGACCGCCCTGAGTGTGGACCTCGACGAGCAGATGCTGTTGGAGAAGAATCCCGCTATGACGTTCCATCTGCGTAATGCTGCCGGACAGGATATCGATGCCCAGGTGAAATATAGAATAAACAACGGCAAATGGCAAGACATCAAAACGCAGACGAAGATCAACCTGACAGCCTTGAAATTGAAGTCTGGACTGTATCAGGTGGAGGCCATCTGTGGTGAGGATACTCTCAAGCGCGAGTTTACTATTTTCTCGCTTGATGACAAGGTGCCCGTCAAACAGACCGATGACTGGTTCTATTGCTCTGACGCCCGTTTCCCCAATGATGGTACGCCCGTGACCTTGCAAGTAGGTTCTTCGGCCAAGGATGTGTATATTGTCTATAGTATCTTCTCAGGAAACAACGTGGTGGAGCAGGGCTTCGTCAATCAGTCGAATGCACTCATCAACCGCAAATTAAAATATAAAGAGGAGTGGGGCGACGGTATTCTTTGTACCTTTGCCTGGGTGAAAGACGGCAAGTGCTATCATCACCAGCAGACAATCAGCAGACCCCTGCCCGACAAAAAACTGAAGTTGCAATGGACAACCTTCCGCGACCGGTTGACACCGGGACAACAGGAAGAGTGGACCCTCACCGTGACCAAGGATGGCAAACCCGTGGATGCGATGGTGATGGCGACATTGTATGACAAGAGTCTCGACCAGTTGGTGCCTCATGTCTGGGGTTTCTATCCCAGAACATACCAGTGGCTGCCTTCCACCAAATGGCAGTTCACTCCTAATTGGGTTCTCAGTTTATCGGGTTCTGCGAACTTGAAGGACTATAGCTATAGTGAACTCCGTTACAGCCATTTCGACCACGATATCTATCCCACGCCCTGGTATTCCAATCGAAGGATGCTGTTTGGCACCCGTTCCAGAGGTAGTGCCAAAATGAGTGCAGGAATGGTGATGGAAGATGCAGCACCTATGATGGCTACGGCAACGGTTAATGCTGCGGAGGCTGGTGATGTGGACGAAGCTTTACAAGGTCGTGTCGCAGGATTAGATGTTGTTTCCCAAAAGCAAGTTGTGACAGGTAATCTGCCTCCAATTCCGTCTGACAAAGAGGCAGAGTCTCAGCAGATGGAGCAAGTGCAGATCCGTGAGAATTTGAACGAGACCGCCTTCTTCTATCCCCAGCTGACGACAGACTCCACAGGTGCTGTGGCTTTGAAGTTCACGTTGCCCGAGAGTCTCACTACCTGGCGTTTTATGGGTCTCGCCCATACGCAGGATCTCTGTTATGGTCTGCTCGATGGGGAAACCGTGGCTAAGAAAGACCTGATGATCCAACCTAACGTGCCAAGATTCATTCGTGAGGGAGATCAGGCGGTCATCGCTGTCAGAATCTTCAATACAGGTGAGAAAGCACTGAAGGGTAAGGCCCTCCTCAGACTGAAGGACCCAATGACAGAACAGGTGGTATTCGAACAGCAGCAGGACTTTGCTGTAGAGGTCGAAGGTACGATGTCGGTCTCTTTCGTTCTTCCTTCTTCCCTCTTCCCTCTTCCTTCTTCCCTCTTAATCTGTCAGGCAGTCGCCTCTTGTGAAGGCTTCTCAGATGGTGAGCAGCATTATCTGCCGATTCTGCCTGCCACAGAACGCGTAACGGTGACGCTGCCCTTCACTCAGATAGAGCCGGGTACGAAGACTATCGATCTGACATCCCTCTTCCCAGGTGCTGATAAACAGCCGGTAACGAACAAGAAACTGACCATTGAATATACCAACAACCCTGCGTGGTTGATGATTCAGGCCCTGCCGGCTATCGGTAAACCTCATGATAATGACGCTATTTCACAGATGGCCTCTTATTATGCCAACAGCATCGGTAAGTTCATCATCGACCAGAATTCGAAGGTGAAGACGGTGTTTAAGCTCTGGCAAGATGAAAAGGGCAATGAGACCTCGCTGATGAGTGCCCTCGAGAAGGATCAGGAACTGAAAGACCTCGTTCTCAATGAGACACCGTGGGTGATGGATGCTGATCGTGAGACCGAACAGAAAGAACGTTTGGTGGACTTCTTCGATGACAACCTCATGCAAGACCGTCTCAACTCCGCCTATGGCAAACTGGAGGCACTCCAGAAGGGCGATGGTTCGTGGTCGTGGTGGCCGGGTATGCCAGGATCGTTCTATATCACCGTGGAGGTATCGGAGATGCTGGTGCGTCAAAATGCCCTCATCGGCATTAATCAACAGACCAAGAATATGCTCTCGAAAGCGTTTAAGTTCATGGGCTACGAGATCATCGACCTGGTGAAAGAGATGAAGAAAGCTGAGAAGAAGGGTATCAAACCCTCGTTCCCGAGTTTCAAGGCCCTGCAATGGCTCTATCTCTGTGCCCTCGATGGCAGGACATTGCCCGACAATGTACAAAAGGCCAACGACTATCTCATCCCATTGTTGAGGAAGGATATCAAGTCGCAGACACTCTATGAAAAGGCGATGACCGCTGTGATCTGGTCAAAGTTGCCCAACCTTCAGCCGAAAGACCGTCAGAAGGCACAGGAATATGTGCAAAGTCTGAAAGAGTTTACGGTATATCGTGAGGAGATGGGTCGTTATTACGACACCCCACGTGCCGGTTACTCCTGGTATGACTATAAGATTCCCACGCAGACGATGGCAGTAGAGGCTATGCAACAGATTACACCTGACGACAAGCAGACCATCCAGGAGATGCAGCGTTGGCTCCTGCAGGAGAAACGAACACAGGCCTGGGATACACCTATCAACTCTGTGAATGCTGTCTATGCCTTCCTAAATGGTTCCAAGGCCCTCTCAAATCTCACTCAGCCACTCTCTGTGATGAAGGTGGATGCTACTGTCCTCGACAATTCGAAGGCTACAGCAGGTCTCGGATATGTAAAGACCGTGGTAGCGCCGGAGAGCAAGACCTTCACCGTGGAGAAGACCTCGGAAGGCACCTCTTGGGGTGCGGTCTATGCACAGTTCAACCAACAGACGCGCGAGATTGAGAATAGCAGTAGCGGCATCAAAGTCATCCGCGAAATCCTGACGCCGGGAGAGAAGTTCGCTGTGGGAGATAGGGTGAAAGTAAGACTCACCATTATCGCTGACCGTGACCTCGACTTCGTGCAGGTCGTTGATAAACGGGCAGCTTGTATGGAACCCGTGAATCAGTTGAGTGGTTATCGTAATGGGGTTTATATCACACCACGTGACAATTCCACGAACTATTACTTTGATATCTTCCGCAAGGGCCGTTGGGTGGTCGAGACAGATTATTACATTGATCGTCCAGGAACCTATGAGACGGGTACCTGTACCGTACAATGTGCCTACGCCCCGGAGTTCAGAGGAACAACGCACTCGCAAACGATAAAAGTAAAAGAGTAAAAAGGTAAAAAAGTAAAAAAGATAAATATGAGAAAATTATTGAGTAAGGTGAAGGTAAAGGATAAATGGGTATTATTTTTACCCTTTTACCTTTTTACCTTTTTACCTTTAAATGCTCAGCGGTTGACAGTCACTAACGCTACCGTTAATGCCGGACGTACGGGATTTCAACAACCCATTACCGCTACGTTCGAACTCCGTAACAAGAGTAAGCGCAAACTCGAAATCGAGAGTGTGAAACCCGACTGTGGTTGTACGGCGGTGGAATATCCCAAAGAGGTGGGCGGCAACGAGAAGTTTACGATCAAGATGACCTATGACGCAAAGATGCTGGGTCATTTTCAGAAGATGGCGGCCGTCAAGAGCAATGGCTCGGAAAAGCCCCTGTATCTCACGATGAAAGGCCTTGTGCTGGCGGAGTTGGAGGACTTTACCGGCAAATATCCTATCGCTTGGGGTGATCTGTTGCTCGACAAAACAGACTTGGAATATGACGATGTGAACAAGGGCGACCATCCCGTGCAGGAGATCCATATCCTGAACAATGGTGAGAAGACGATGACACCTAATGTGATGCATTTGCCACCCTATCTCACGGCCCTTGTCACACCAGAGAAATTGGAACCGTTGAAGGCCGGCACCATTGCCATCACCCTGAATTCAGAGAAACTCCGCGACTTCGGATTGAACCAGACATCGGTCTATATCGCCCAGCAGTTAGGTGAGAAGGTCAGTCAGAACAATGAGGTTCCTGTTTCTGCAGTTCTTCTGCCTGACCTTAAGGACTATGATGATGTGAGTAAGGCGTTGGCTCCGCAGTTGCAGATGTCAGCTACCGAGGTCGATTTCACGGACTTTGGTGGAAAATCGAAGAAGACAGCTGAGATTACATTGGTGAATACCGGAAAGACAACGCTCGAGATCCGATCAATGCAGATGTTCACCCGTGGACTGAAACTCACGTTGAGCAGCACCAAGTTGGAACCCTCACAGCAGGCTACGATGAAGATTACAGGTATCGCTGACGACCTCCAGAAGGTGCGTACCAAACCCCGTATTCTCATGATTACTAATGATCCAGATCATGCCAAGTTGATCATTAATATTAAAGTGAAAAGTGAATAGTAAATAGTATGGAGCATCCCGAGAACAGTTCCGAATATGCAGGCCTGCAGGTCAATAGTGGCGTCAAGCAGCCTCCCATCGTCAACCCTTATCTGAAGCGTAACCGTCGTCGTGAACTCTCTGCCGCAGAGATGGTAGAGGGAATTCTGAAAGGCGATGTCACCATCCTCTCGCAGGCCGTGACGTTGATAGAGAGTGTCAACCCCGACCATCAGGCGAAGGCGCAGGAGGTCATCAACAAGTGTCTGCCTTATAGCGGCAATAGTGTCCGTGTGGGCATCAGCGGTGTACCAGGTGCAGGTAAGTCGACGAGTATCGATGAGTTTGGCATTCATGTACTGAAAGAGAAAGGGGGTAAGTTGGCTGTTCTTGCCATCGACCCCTCGTCAGAACGTACGAAAGGCAGTATCCTGGGTGATAAGACACGTATGGAGAAACTGGCTCTCCATCCTGATTCCTTTATCCGTCCTAGTCCGTCGGCAGGTTCTTTGGGAGGTGTTGCGAGAAAGACCCGTGAGACCATCATCCTTTGTGAGGCAGCAGGTTTCGACAAGATATTCGTCGAGACGGTAGGAGTAGGACAGAGTGAGACCGCCTGTCACTCGATGGTCGATTTCTTCCTGTTGATTCAAGTGGCGGGTACAGGTGATGAATTGCAGGGTATCAAACGAGGTATCATGGAGATTTCGGACGGTATTGTCATCAATAAGTGTGACGGTGATAATGTGGACCGTTGTCAGATGGCGGCCACGAATTTCCGCAACGCCCTTCATTTCTTCCCCAAGCCCGATAGCGGTTGGTTGCCTCAGGTGCTCTGTTATAGCGGCTTCTATGGCACAGGTGTAAAGGAAATATGGGATATGATCTACGAGTATATCGACTTTGTGAAGGCCAACGGCTACTTTGACTACCGTCGCAATGAACAGTCGAAATATTGGATGTATGAGAGTATCAATGAACACCTGCGCCTGAACTTCTATAATAACCCGACCATCAAGGCGCAGCTCTCTCCTGCCGAGCAGATGGTTCTTGCAGGACAGAAGACGAGTTTTGTGGCGGCTCAGGACTTGCTGGATATGTATTTTGAATTATTGAAGAAAGATGGTTCAGATTGAAATTGATAGTGGTAGTGGGTTCTGTTTTGGTGTGACGACTGCCATCAGGAAAGCTGAGGAAGAACTGGCTCATGGCAATAAACTCTATTGTCTGGGCGATATCGTACATAACGGCATGGAGTGTGACCGTCTTCGTGAGATGGGACTCATCACCATCAAACATGATGAGATGCGGGAATTGCATGATGTGAAGGTGTTGCTGCGGGCTCATGGCGAACCCCCTGAGACCTATGAACTCGCTCAAAAGAACAATATCGAGATCATCGATGCCACCTGTCCTGTGGTGCTCCAGTTGCAGAAACGTATCAAGCGCCAGTATGATTCTAATAATGTTGCGGGTGGTCAGCAATCGCCTGCGCAGATTGTCATTTTTGGCAAGCGTGGTCATGCGGAGGTACTCGGACTCGAAGGTCAGACGCATTCGTCGGCTATTGTCATCGAGAGTTTCGACGAGGTGATGCGTCTCGACTTCACCCGTGATATTTACCTCTATTCACAGACCACGAAGTCGCTCGATGAGTACCATCGCATTATCGACTATATCCAGATGCATATCTCACCAGAAGCTCACTTTGAGAGTTTTGATACCATCTGTCGTTCGGTGGCCAACCGTATGCCCAATATCTCGCAGTTTGCCTCACGCCACGACCTGATTTTGTTTGTCTGTGGAAGGAAGAGCAGTAATGGCAAGGTGCTTTTCAACGAGTGTCTGCAAGTCAATCCCAATAGTCATCTGATTGAAGACCCTCAGGAGATCCAGCCGGAGTGGTTAGAAGGTATAGCGACGGTAGGTATCTGCGGTGCTACCTCCACGCCTAAATGGCTGATGGAACAGGCACGTGATGCTATACTAAAAATGCAACGCTCCTAACGCGTTGCATTTTTAAATTGTTCAAGCAGCCATTGTTTCTGCTCTTCAATGGTCATGTTTGAGTTATCCAATAGGATAGCATCCTCTGCCTGACGCAACGGCGATTCCTCACGATGGGAGTCGATATAGTCGCGTTCCTGCACATTTTTCAGGATATCATCGAAATCGGCAGGCATGCCTTTGGCTTTCAGTTCATCGTAACGGCGTTGGGCCCGGACTTCGGCAGAGGCCGTGACGAATACCTTCAACTCTGCATCAGGGAAGACCACCGTACCGATGTCGCGGCCATCCATCACAACACCTTTGTCCTGTCCCATCTGTTGCTGTTGGGCCACAAGGGCACGACGTACGAAACCAATGGCAGCGATAGGACTGACATGATTGCTCACTTCCAGCGAGCGAATCTCCTTCTCCACACACTCACCATTGAGGTAAGTGTCAGGACGTCCGGTCTCAGCATTCAACTGGAAAGAGATATGGATGTTGGGCATCTCTTCCTCCAACTCTTTGGTTTTCACACTACCGTCAGCCTCGAAGAGCCCCTTGCGCAGGGCATAGAGAGTGACGCTACGGTACATGGCGCCCGTGTCTACATAGATGTAGCCGACCTCACGGGCAAGGTCCTTGGCCATGGTGCTCTTGCCGCAAGAGCTATGACCGTCGATGGCGATGGTTATTTTCTTCATAATGTATAGGATACGTTTATTAAAAGACTATTGGCACTCACATGATATTTGGCATAGCCGATGTGCAGTTTGAAGCGTTCGAGCGACAGTCCGCCACCCAGCGACAGACCTGCGCCGTGGTTGCTCTCCCCCTCGCTGTCGCTGATCTTCATCTCTGAGGCGCGTCGGAAGTTGTAACCTGCTGCCAGGTAGATGGTGGGCGAGAGGATAAGGTCGGCACCAATGGCAATATGCTTTCCGATACTGTAACTCCAATCGTTGAGTCGGCTCAGTGTGGCTGAGAAGCGCAAAGGAGAGTTCAGCAGTCGTTTGCTAAAACCAATCTGCAAGTCGAGGGGGATACGCTCAAACTCGTCATCGTAGGCTTTCACCTGTCCGCCCAGATTCTTGGCAACGGCAGAAATGCTCAGTTCGCTTTCCTCTAAGTAATAGTTCAGTCCGAGGTCGATGCCCACGGCGAGTGAGTTGTAAGAGGCGATTTGCGATGTGATGAACCGTGCTGTGATACCACCAGAGAAACGGTTGCTCAGGGCATAGGCATAGGAACCGGCCACGGCGATGTCACGGGCTGAGAAATCACCGAGTTGTGTGTTGTCCCAGCTCACTTCCTTCATCGTTCCGTAGTCCATGTACTGCGCACTCACGCCCCAGGTACCCCGTTCTCCTGCTGCCTTTACAAAGGCGGCACTAGCGGTCTTGGCACCTTCCATATAGGTCATGAAGTTGAGGTTGATGGTGCGGTCGCTCACATCATTGATGAGGGCGGGATTATGGAAGATCAGGGTGGCATCGTCTTCGACAATTGAGATGTTGTCGCCACCGAGAGCTGCCACATGGGCACTTACTGGCAGACGCAGGAAATTATAGGCCGTTTGGCTCTCCTGAGCATACGTCAGGAGTGCGCTGATCAATGAAATGATGGTAAAAACGGCTCTTTTCATCTAAATAATTCTAATTTCGGTGCAAAGTTACTGCTTTTTTTCTTAATTTTGCACGCAGTTTTAGATATTAACGGAAGAAATGGCAGTTTTATTATGAACAGGACGACCAATTTCCTGCTAGGCTTGATCTTTGTACTGGCCTCATTGTTTGTCGCGCTGGAATGGAACAGCGGCGACAGCGGCTGGCATTTCTTCGATATGGAGGATGATCTCGAGGCCGAGATGGAACTCTCTCCGTTACACCGCGATGAGAACGAGGTGCCGATGATGAAGCCCACAGAGGAGACACCTCCAGAAGTGAAGTCGCAGGAGGTAAACCCTGTGGAGGAGGATGTCGAGATTCCGCCTGAGGAAGTGGAACCCACCCCTGCTGAGATGCAAGAGCCGCCGAAGCCTGAGGAGGAGAAATTGCCAGAGGCCGTCGATATGTATGATGAGCCGGTTGACTTCCGTGTTGTCGAGGACCTGCCGCAATTCCCTGGCGGTGCCGTCGAGTTTATGAAGTGGCTTACCAAACACCTGCATTATCCGGCCTCCGCCCAGCAGCGTAAGATACAAGGTAAAGTAGTGGCGCAGTTTATCGTCGAGAAAGACGGTACCATTACCGACTTGCAGGTCATTAAGAAACTCGATCCCTCCTGTGATCGTGAAGCTTTGCGAGTGTTGCGGATGATGCCCAAGTGGAAAGCAGGGCTTATGGATGCCAAGCCTTGTCGCACCCAGGTCTGTATCCCCATTGTTTTCAAATTGTAAATTGTCAAATTGTAAATGATATGATGAAATCATCAGAAGAGTTGCTTAAAAAGGTGAACGAGGCCCTGGAGAACCTCGTCTATGACCGTCAGCCACGTACACTCTACGATCCGATACGCTATGTATTATCGTTGGGTGGCAAACGCATCCGTCCTGTCCTCATGCTGTTGGCCTATAATCTCTACCGCGAGGATCCTGAGCGTATCATGTCGCAGGCCATTGGTGTGGAGACCTATCACAACTTCACGTTGCTCCACGATGACCTGATGGATCATGCCGACATGCGTCGAGGTCATGAGACCGTTCATAAGAAATGGAATGCCAACCAAGCCATTCTCTCGGGTGATACGATGCTCTTGCAGGCCTTCGAACGGGTAGAGGATTGCGAGGCTGACAAATTGAAGGATGTGATGGATATCTTTATCCTGACAACTTTCGAGGTTGGTGAGGGTCAGCAGTTTGATGTAGAGTTTGAGACCCGCGATGACGTGACCGAGGAAGATTATATTGAGATGATCCGTCTGAAGACGAGTGTGCTGTTGGCTTGTGCGCTGAAGATGGGTGGTATCATGGCAGGTGCCTCTGCCGACGACCTGAACAATCTCTATAAGACTGGTGAGCAGATAGGACTGGCCTTTCAATTGCAGGACGATCTCCTTGATGTCTATGGCGACCCGAAGGTGTTTGGCAAGAATATTGGTGGCGACATCATGTCGAACAAGAAGACCTATATGCTTATCAATGCACTGAACCATTCCAATCCCGTCCAGCATGCCGAACTCACCCGGTGGATTGAGGCAAAGAACCCCGATCGCGAGGAGAAGGTGGCTGCGGTGACGAAACTCTATAATGAAATAGGTATCCGCCAACTCTGTGAGGAACGCATCAATTATTACTTCGAACAGGGTTGTCAGTATCTCGACCGCGTGAGTGTTCCTGAGGAACGCAAGACCATCCTCCGTCAGTATATCGCACAAATGATGAACCGTCAGTCCTGATGTTGTCCTTTATCGATACCCATTGTCACCTGGATGGTGAGGAGTTTGCTGCCAATCTCAACGAGGTGATAACCCGTGCCCGTGAGGCTGGTGTTTCAAAAATCTTTGTGCCAGGCATCGATCTCAAGTCGTGCCAGACGGTCCTCGATCTCTGTCGCCAATACCCCGACTACTGCTATCCCATGTTCGGCCTCCATCCCGAAGAAGTCCGCGCCGACTGGAAAAATGTCTTGGCGCAACTCAAATCTTCCATCTTCCATCTTCCATCTTCCATCATTGCCATCGGCGAGATAGGCCTCGATTTCTACTGGAGCCGTGAGTTCGAGCATGAGCAATTGGAAGCCTTCGAAGAACAGGTACGCTGGTCGGTAGAGACACGTCTGCCCCTGATGATCCACTGTCGCAAGGCACAAAACGAGATGGTGGCTATCCTTAAAAAATATAGCAATGATCTGCCTGGAGGTGTGTTTCATTGCTTTACCGGCAATGAGATTGAGGCCCGCGAGTTACTCCAGTTCGATCGTTTTGTGCTAGGTATCGGTGGTGTGCTGACCTTTAAAAAGTCGAATCTGCCACAAACCCTTCCTGCTGCGGTGCCCCTCAACCGTATTGTCCTCGAAACGGATGCCCCCTACATGGCTCCAGTGCCGCATCGCGGTCAACGTAATGAACCGGCTTTCGTGCTCGAGGTGTTACGTAAAATAGCAACGTGCTATGGCGTGAGTGAGGAGGTCGTCTGCGAGCAAACAAATGCCAACGTTGCCCGTATCTTCGGCTTGTAGAGTTAACAAAACATAATTATCCATTATCCATTGTCCATTGTCCATTAATTTTTATTACCTTTGCACCCGCTTAACTTTTGGAGAGGTGCTCGAGTGGTTGAAGAGGCACGCCTGGAAAGCGTGTAACCGGCAAAACTGGTTCGCAGGTTCGAATCCTGTTCTCTCCGCGAAAATGAAGAGGATTTTTTTCATAGTTGTGCTGCTGATGTCACTGGCTGTGTCGCAGCCAGCGAAAGCACAGGATATGTCGAAACCCGATTCTTCCTCCGTCATACTTGCTGATTCCGCTGCTCAGGATTCCCTCGTCACCACGATGGTCGACGATGAGGCTTTGGCTGTGGCTACGGGCGAAGAGGAAGAAGAAGGTGGTTTTCATAAGCAATTGAAAACCAAGTTCATCGATGGAAATGTCGGTTTTATGTCGTTGGTAGCCCTGGCTTTGGTGTTGGGACTGGCCTTCTGCATTGAGCGCATTCTCTATCTGATGATGTCGGAAATCAAGTCTAGGAAACTGCTCGACGATGTGGAAGACCGCCTGAAGTCCGATGACCTTGAAGGCGCTAAGAAACTTTGTCGCAACACCCGAGGACCTGTGTCCAGCGTGTGCTATCACGCCCTCTCGCATATCCATCAGCCGATGGATGTGATTGAGCGTAGTGTTACCAATTACGGTGGTCTTCAGGCCGCCAACCTCGAAAAGGGTTGTTCGTGGATCAAGCTCTTTATCGCCATGGCGCCTTCTCTCGGTTTCTTAGGTACTGTGATTGGTATGGTGATGGCCTTCGATAGCATCCAGACCAAAGGCGATATCAGTCCTACCATCGTGGCCCAGGGTATGAAGGTGGCGCTTATTACCACCATCTTCGGTATCATCGTTGCCTTGGTGTTGCAACTCTTTTATAGCTATATCCTCTCGAAGATTGAACATCTCACGGCTCAGATGGAAGAGTCGGCCATCCGCCTGCTCGACCTGATGGCTGTCTGGAAGGAAACCCATCAATAGTTTTATGCCGTTCGTCTCACCCTTAGTCGCCGACATCATGCTCTGGCTGATGTATATCGCTGTCGTTGTGGCAGTGGTTGTGACTATCGTGTCGGTGATGAGAACTTTGCGTCTGAGGACGAAGGATGATGAGGTGGTCAACGGTGTGCCTCGTACCCGTCTGGCATGGATTGTTGGCGTGGCTTTCCTACTCTGTCTTGTACTGACCTTCGTACTGGGCTCCTCCGAGCCTGTCAAGACCAATGGTAAACTCTTTACCGATACGTTCTGGTTGAAGGCCACCGACATGTTTATCTATACTTCCCTCATACTGATTATTGGATGTTTCGCAGGCGTCGTTTTGAGCAGATTCCGGAACTGAACACCAGTTCCACAGCCGACATCTCGTTTATGTTGCTGATCTTCTTCCTCGTGACGTCGTCGATGGACACGGACAAGGGCCTCTTGCGCCAATTACCACCTCCCCCTCAGGAGCAGCAACCCCCTCAGGATATACGCAAAGATCATGTTCTACAAGTCACTCTCGATGCCAGTGACCAACTGGCTGTTAATGGTACCTTGCTTACCACTCAGCAGTTGAAGGAGCAGATCATGGAGTTCATAGCTGCCGATCGTACTGACCATGTCATCAGCATCCGTACAGACCGTGCCACCACCTACGAGGCTTATTTCCGTATGCAGAACGCCATTGTGGCGGCCTATAACCAACTGCGTGAGAAATATGCCCGTGAGCGCTATGGCAAAGGCTATGACGAACTGGTAGAGGAACAGCGTGATGAGGTCAATCAGTATTATCCCCAACGTATTAGCGAGTCGAAGCCATCGACAGGAGGTGCCTCATGAGACATATGCAGTCCCTTTTCCGCCGCTCATCGCATGAGATGCCGGGACTGAATCTGGCATCGATGCCCGATCTCATCTTTACCGTCCTGTTCTTCTTTATGATTGTCACCCACATGCGTCACGATGATGTGAAGGTGCGTTATGAAGTACCTGCAGGTACCGAGGTGCAGAAGCTACAGCAGAAGTCGGCTGTCATCAATGTCTATGTGAGCGCATCGCAGATTCAGGTCAATAGTCAGGTCACCGACCTTGATCATCTCGCTGGCTTGATCGAGGCCGAGCGCAAGAAACTCTCTGAGGAAAATGCCGAGCGCCTGACCGTCAGTCTGAAAGCTGATAAACACACGCCCATGGGCGTCATCGCCGACGTGAAGGAAGCCCTCCAGCGCTCCTTCGCCCTCCGCATCAACTATAGCGGTACAGAATCCTTAATATTAGAATAGCTTATGGAAACATTTATGTTCTTAGGTTTTGGTCTAGACGCCTGGATCACCATTGTCACGGTATTGGGTATGTTCAGCGTGATGCTGTTTACCAAGATACGTTCCGATCTGGTGTTCCTCAGTGCTATTGGTGTACTCTTTGTCACGGGTGTCCTCGATGCCAAGGAGGCCTTCTCCGGTTTTAGTGGTACGTCGGTCATTACTGTTGGCGTGCTGTTTGTGGTCGTCGCAGGACTGACACATACCGGCGTTCTGCAATGGATCGTAAAGCATTTGCTCGGCACCCCCAACAGTTATTCGAAGGCAGTGACGCGCCTGATGCTACCGGTGGCTGTGCTCAGCTCGTTCCTCAGCAACACCACCGTCGTTACGCTCTTCGTCAATATCGTCAAGATGTGGTCGAAGAAGCTGGGTGTCTCACCCTCCAAACTGCTTATACCATTGAGTTATGCTTCGGGCATGGGTGGTGTTTGTACCCTTATCGGTACACCACCGAACCTCATCATTAGCGGACTCTACGAGGAGAAAACGGGCGAGGCCATGAACATCCTGACCACTACCATCCCTGGTCTGTTCTGTCTGGCCGTCGGTGTGCTGTCGGTCATTGCCATGCGCCGTCTGCTGCCCGATCGCAAGGCGCCTGAAAGCGCGTTCGAGTCGACGGGGGAGTACACTGTGGAGCTGCGTGTACCGTCGGACAATCCACATATCGGCGAAACGCTGCGCGATGCCGGTCTCTTCCATGTCAAGGGGGGCAGTCTGATAGAGATGTATCATTACGATGATGTCCCGATGCCTGTCACGGAGGACGAACCCATCATGGGCGGTGACCATCTGGTGTATGCCGGGCAGATCGACGAGTTGCTTGACATGGCCAGGAGCCACCAGCTGGTTAGCGCCGATCACCATGTGTTCTCGATGAGTGAGATTGACTCGACCCGCCAATTACGTACGGCCTATGTCGACTTCGGCAGCAGCCTGATAGGCAAGACTATTGGTGGCAGTACGTTTGAGAAGGACAACAACCTGACATTGGCGGCTGTCGCCCGCCGCGGTGAACGCATCAAGGAGGCCCCACGACAGGTGGTATTGCAGGCTGGTGACACGCTGCTGTTAGTATGCCAGAAGCATATCAATGTAGACAGTCATGGTCTGAAAAACACGATCTGTTTCTTCGACTCCGACGATGTGCCCAATATCGGGCGCGGTACGCTCATCTCCACTACTATTATGATTGCCATGGTGGCACTCTCAGCCTTCGGCGTTATGCCGTTGCTGCAATGTGCCTTCCTCGCTGCCGCCGCCATGCTTATCTGCCGTTGCTGCAACGTTGAACAGGCCATGCACGCTATCAATTGGGAAATCCTCATGGTCTTCGCTGGTAGCGCTGTCCTCGGGCTTGCCATCCAGAAAACGGGCATTGCCGAGCGTATGGCTTTAGGCATTCTCGACGTATGCGGCACTAATCCGCTCATTGTCATGACGGCCATCTGTTTTGTCGGCACCTTCATCACCGAGTTCATCTCGAACACAGCGGCAGGAGCCATGTTCTTCCCCATTATGTACCAGGCCGCTGAGAAGCTGGGCTACGATCCGTTCCCCTTCCTCGTTGCCCTGATGGTCAGTGTCAGCAGCAGTTTCGCCACGCCCATCGGTTCGCCTACACACATGTTGGTCTATGGTCCCGGTGGCTACCGTTTCAGCGATTTCATGCGCATTGGTCTGCTGATGAACCTCATCATCCTCGCCGCCAACATCTTTATTGTGAATATCGTTTATCCATTAACGCCATTACAATAGACACAAGAATCCCCACTCAAAAAACTGAGTGGGGATTCTTGTGTCTATTGTGTTTATTGGGTGAGAAGTTTTAGTTTCTGCTGAGGTGCCAGGGCGTTGGAGGTCTTCTCGGTGTATTCTTTCAGCGCGAGTGAGACTGTAGCTCGGATGTCGCGGCTGGAAGCGCCGATGCGGAAGGTGTAGGTACCAGCCTCGGTGATCCACTGAGAATTGGCCTCGTCGAAGGAGGCGAGGTCGCGTACGGGGATCGTCATCGTGAGAATCTGACTCTCGCCGGGCTGCAGTTCACGGGTCTTGGCGAAGGCCTTCAGCTCCTGAGCGGGCTTCTCCAGACGACCCTTCGGTGCTTCGACATAGACTTGGACCACTTCCTTGCCGGCCACGGAGCCCGTGTTCTTGATGGTAATTTGGATAACCACGCCATCATTTTTATGTATGTATTGATAACACTTGGGCTTGGAGTATTCGAACGTGGTATAGCTGAGACCGAAGCCGAAGGGGTAGGCCACGTTCTTCTGGAAGGTGTCGAAATAGCGGTAGCCTACGTATATGTCCTCCTCGTGGTTTGTATAGGTATGTCCGGCGATGGGACGCTTGTTGCCAGCCATCTCCTTGAAGGTGTAGAAATCGATCTGGCCGGGGAAGTTCTTCGTTGAGGCATGATCGGTGGCAGCGATGGGCCATGTCATGGTGAGCTTGCCCGAAGGATTCACCTTACCCGTGAGCAGGTCGGCGATGGAGTTGCCGCCCTCTATACCTGGCTGCCAGGCGCAGAGGATGGCATCGGGATACTGGCTCCATGATGCCGTCTCGATGACAGAGCCGGAGTTGATGATGACGATAACAGGTTTGCCAGCGGCATGGAAAGTGTTACAGATGTCGGTGATGAGGGCGCGCTCCTCAGGGATGAGGTTGAACTCTGTGTCGATATCACGGTCGACACCCTCACCGGCCTGACGACCGATGGTGATAATAGCAGCATCAGCCGTGCGCACCTCTTTGTCGATGGCTATGGGCGAGAGACTGATCTCTGGGTATTTCTGTTGGCCCATCATCTCTGTCTGGTACCACTTAGCGGGATGACGTTCTGCCTGGAATTTTACGCGGGCATAGGCAATGTATTTACGGTATATGTCGGTTAGAGTTTCACTTGACTTGATGCCGGCGTTTTCCAGACCTTGGAGCATATCTACTACGTAGGGTGGATGAACACAACCAGAACCGGTACCGCCTGAGAGGAAATCGTAAGAATTCTCACCAAAGAGAGCAACGGTCTTGATGCCGCCCTTCCAGGGCAGGGTGCCGTTGTTTTTCAAGAGCACGATACCCTCACAGGCACTCTGACGGGTGATGGCGGCATGGGCCTTGAAGTCGGGAGCGTTAGAGGCAGGATATTTGTGGAAGCTGGGCGTCTTGACGATGTATTCGAGCATACGGCGCACATTGCGGTCGACATCCTTGATATCGAGCTTACCTTCCTTCACGCCCTTGATGATTTCTTCGACCTGGGCGGGTTGTCCGGGTTCCATGAGATCGTTGCCAGCCTGTACCTCGCGGGTAGTGGGAAGACCTTCGCGGATGCCGATCCAATCGGTCATCACGATGCCTTTATAGCCCCAATCGTCGCGCAGGATCTTGGTAAGCAGATCGTGGTTGCCCATTGAGAATTCACCATTGATCTTGTTATATGAAGCCATGATGGTCCACGGGTTACTCTCTCGGACAGCAATCTCGAAACCACGGAGGTAGAGCTCACGGGCAGCTCGCTGCGAGAGACGTTCGTCGACAGAGGTACGGTCGGTCTCTTGAGAGTTGACGGCGAAGTGCTTAGCAGAGACGCCAGCGCCCTGACTCTGTACACCATTGATATAGGCGGCTGCAATCTTACCCGTCAGCAGGGGGTCTTCTGAGTAGTACTCGAAGTTACGGCCGCAGAGGGGATTGCGGTGGAGGTTCATGCCCGGTCCGAGGATAACGTCGCAGCGGTATTCCTTGGTCTCATTGCCGATAGCCTCACCCACTTTGCCCACAAGTTCGGTATTCCAGGTAGAAGCGAGACAGGAACCGATGGGGAATGCTGTGGCGTAATAGGTCTTGTCGGTGCCCCTACGGGTGGGATTGATACGTACACCGGCAGGGCCATCGGTGAGTACGGTGGCAGGGATGCCCAAACGTGGAATGGCTGGAGAGGTACCGGCTGCACCAGCCACGAGATCAGCCTCACCGCCTACGACGGCATTGGCACCGAAAAAGTTGTTTGCACCGCCAACGAGTAGTTTGGCTTTCTCTTCAAGGGTCATGGCCTTGAGCACCTCATCGATATTATCGGCTCGGAGCTGGGGCTGAGCATTTGTTGTCATAGTAAATGTGGTTGCTAATAAGCAGGTTGTTAGTAATTTCTTCATATTGTTGAATTTTAGGGGAAGATCCGGAATTCATAGCCCTCGTCCTTGAGCCATTGAAGGGCTTCGGGCAGGGCAGTGCGGAGTTTGTCGATGCTTTTCAGCGAATCGTGGAAGGTGATAATCGAGCCGTTGCGCGCGTACTTTTTTATATTATTGACCACATCATCAGCCGTGAGCCACTTGGAATAGTCGCGGGTCACGAGGTCCCACATCACGATCTTGTATTTCCTGCTCAGCCAAGCATACTGGCTCAGACGCATCCAACCATGAGGCGGACGGAAGTAATGGCTGTGGATATAGGCATTGGCCTTCTCGACATTATAGCTATACTCCTTAATGGTATGTCGCAGTCCGCCTATATGGTTATGCGTGTGATTACCAATCTGGTGTCCCTCACTAACGATACGGTTAAAAAGATCTGGGTATTTACGCACATTATCGCCCACCACGAAGAAGGTGGCCTTCGCCTCGAATGCCTTGAGGGTATCGAGGATGAAAGGCGTCGCCTCCGGGATGGGGCCGTCGTCGAAGGTCAGATAGACGGCCTTCTCGTGACGGTCCATTCTCCAATAGGCTCTGGGATAGAGCCAGCGGAGGTAAATAGCGGGTTGCTCAATAAACATATCTTATTGTTCGAATCTGCCACCCTTAGAGTGATAGAGCTGAATCAGACCTTCCAGTTGCTGGTCTTTCTGGGCCCCCTTCTTCTCGTCGATGCTGGCTTGCAGGTCTACCAATTGATTCATTACGTAGATGTTGATCATGCAGTCGCGCTGTGATCCGTCGAAGCGGTAGCCGTCCAGAGAACAGTACCACATCAGGTATTGTTGCGACTTCTTCCAGAGCTGGTCGATGAGCTGCTGAGCTTTTGTATTCTGTCCTGTAAGGCTGTAAGCACGTGCGATGTCGAGTGAACCGCTTGCATAATCATGTGGAACGTTATAGGCAGGCAGTTCTTTCTCGCATTTGTCGAGCACCTTCTTTGCCTGATCTGTCTTACCTTCATTGATAAGACTCATGGCCAGGTTAGAGAACAGACGACGGTGGGTGAAACACATGCGGGTGACGGTCTCATCAAGGTAGATACCCTCTTGACAGACATTACCGAACTTAAACTTGTTCATCACGTTGTCGTAGACTTTCTCCGTGTCGAAGTCGGTAGTGCCAGGCATAGGCACGAGGTTGCCGCGCTCATCAGTGTAGTGGGTACGGAACGGTGTGATGCGGTTGGCAAGACCTTCCTGTACGAAGTGTTCACCGAGGTTCATATAGTTCTCCTGGCCAACGGTGGTTGCTACGTAGACAGGACGCTCCCAGTTGGCGTTGGCAACAATCTCGAGCATCATCAGGTCACCCTTGTAGAGAGCACTCTTACCCTTGAGCGAGATCACCATCTTGTCGGGGATGGAGTCAGCGGCCATCATCATGCCACTACGCTTTACAGCCTCCTTATCGATGGTGACGAAGACGGTATCGGTGGGGATGACATGGAAATCCTTGACCTTAGAACGCACCCAGTGAGCGAGTATGTTCTTCAACTCAAATGGCTCGTCGCCAAACTGCTTCTTAGCCTCCTCAGGACTCTCGCGGTATAATTGGAGTACTTGTTCCTTGAGTGATGGATCGACCTGTACATATTCGTTCGTACCTGCACAGTACTCCAGTCGGTTCCATGTGATGGGCAGCGACGGGGAGTCGTAGGCTGGACGTACCATCTGGTCGATATACCAATCGGTCTGCAAATAAGAAAGGTTGCAGACACGGGCATCAGTACGAACGCCTTCTGTATCCTGGTTGTACCAAAGGGGGAATGTGTCGTTATCACCATTGGTGAAGATGATGGGGTTTCCTTTTTCCTGAAGGGTCATGAGGTAATTCTGACCGAAGTCGCGGCAGCAATAACGGTCAGAACGATCATGATCGTCCCAGGTCTGGCTGGCCATCTGGATAGGAACGAGGATAGCGGCTATAGTTACAATAGTGGCTATGATAAGGTTCTCTTTCTTTGTCTTGCGGTTGAGCCAATCGATGATGGCTGCCACGCCCATGCCACACCAGATGGCGAAGGCATAGAACGAACCTGCATAAGCATAGTCGCGCTCACGGGGCTGCATCGGTGTCTGGTTCAGATAGATGACGATGGCGAGACCCGTCATGAAGAACAGGAAGAACACCACCCAGAACTGACGGATACCGATGGGGTCGTCGATAGTCTTCTCAGTACCATTGACCGAAACCTTACGTTTGCGGGTGTACCATGCCTGCCAGAAGAGACCAAGCAAACCGAGTATCAGGGGCAGACAGTAGAATACATTATGTCCCTTGTTCTCCTTCAGATCGTCGGGAAGCAGGTCTTGATTGCCTAAACGAGCATTGTCGATGAAAGGAATACCGGTAATCCAGTTACCATGCTCCAGTTCACCATTACCCTGGATATCATTCTGTCGACCGGCGAAGTTCCACATGAAGTAGCGCCAGTACATGAAATTACACTGGTAGGAGAGGAAGAACCGGATATTCTCAAACTGTGAAGGCACCTTGATCATCATGGGCTCACCACAACGGTCGTAGGGTACCTCAGAACCACTGACACCACCCATCCACGCTTCATAGGCACCGGCATGACCGGCATCATACATACGTGGGAAGAGCATGTTCTGGGCATATTTGTATTCATCCTTCGTGCGGACTACAAAGTATGAGTCCTTCTCGTCAGCAGAGGCTTTCTCCTTACGCTGATAAACAGGCTTACCCTTCGACATGACAGGCTTACACATATTTCCCTCTACTTCGAGGGCTACCTGTGAGGTGTAGGCCTGACCATAGAACAACGGACGCTGTCCATACTGGTCACGTCCCAGATAGTCGCCCAGGGTGAAAATATCCTCCGGTGAGTTCTGGTCCATCGGGGGATTGGCAGAAGAACGGATCACGATGAGGGCATACGTGGAGTATCCAATCATCAGCATCAGCATACAGAGCAGGGCTGTATTCTTGGCACGGGCCGTGATGAGTGGGAGCTTTTCCTTTGAGTAATTCAATACGAACCACAGGGCAGCGAGTACGATGATGCCGATGATAAAGGCCGACCATCCGTAACCATAGAACGGGATGCCAAGCATACCGACAGCAATCAGGAAGGCGATGTTCTGTACGGTCAGACTGTGCTTTTGTGTCTGAGTCTCGTAGACGGCCCAGATAACGCAGGCCACCAAGAGGAAGATATAGATAATCTCACCCGTATTGAAGGGCATGCCAAGCGTGTTGACAAAGAACAACTCAAACCATCCTCCGACGGTGATGATGCCAGGTACGACACCATAGAGTACGGCTGCCAGGATAACCACGGAGATGCCGAGAGCAATCAGTGAACCTTTGAGGTTGGCATTGGGGAACTTGCGGTAATAATACACCAATCCGATGGCGGGCAGACAGAGCAGGTTCAACAGGTGAACGCCGATGGAAAGTCCCGTCATATACATGATGAGTACCAGCCAACGGTCGCTATGAGGCTCATCGGCGTGGTCCTCCCATTTCAGAATGAGCCAGAATACCACCGCCGTAAAGGCTGAGGAGTAAGCATAGACCTCACCCTCGACAGCAGAGAACCAGAACGTGTCGCTGAATGTGTAGATGAGTGCTCCTACGAGTCCGGAACCTTCAATGGCAATCAGTTTCGTCAGCGTGATGTCCTCAAAACGGTCCACTAATAACCGGCGTACCAGATGGGTAATACTCCAGAAAAGGAACAGAATACACGTGGCCGAAAGGAGGGCACTCATGATATTGACCATCTTCGCCACCTGCGTGGGATCGCTGGTAAATTGCGAGAACAGGTTGGCTGTCAACATAAAGAATGGTGCCCCGGGCGGATGGCCGACTTCGAGGCGGTAGCCAGTGGTGATAAACTCTGGGCAGTCCCAGAATGACGCAGTGGGCTCAATGGTAGAGCAATAGACAAAGGCAGCTATCATAAACGCAAGCCACCCGAGGACATTGTCCACCAGTCTAAATTGTTTCATCTAAAAAATGTATTTTTTAACGTTAAATTCCTATTTGGATGCAAAGGTAAGAAAAATAATTGAGAATTGATAATTGAAAAATGATAATTAACTTACATAAACAGTCCGGCACCATAGATTAAGATCACATAACGGAATATTTTACCCAAGGTGATGGCGAGGAAGGTAATAATGATGTTTGAGCGCATCAGGCCCAAGGCAATGGTGATGGCGCTGCCTAAAACCGGTAGGAAGGCAAAGAATCCCATCCAGGCACCACGGCCTGCCATAAAACGGTGGGCTTTGTCAAGTTTTTCTTTATTTACGTGGAGGTACTTCTCAATCCATTCCATTTTGCCCATTCGTCCTACGCAGTAGTTAAGAACGCTACCCAACACATTGCCTGCCGTCCCATAGATCATCAGTACCCACGGGTCGAGGCCTGTGGCCATCAACGCTATGATGACAGCTTCGCTGGAGAAAGGGAAGAAACTGCCAGCCAGGAAGGCCGCCAGGAACATGCCCCAATAGCCGTACTGGGTTAAGAAGTGAATGATGAAGTCCATAGGTTGAAACCTGTCAGTAGCAGGGCTGTGATCAGGATGACGTAAAAGGCAATATTGGTAATCTTGGTATTGGTCAGTGCAATGAAATGGCCTATCAATGGACTTGTCAGGATAATGGCTGGCCGGAACAATAGGTCATCATACTGCGGGAAGATGGGCAGAAGTACCAGGACGACAATATCGAAGAACATGATGCTATAATAGAGCTGTCGTGTACGGATCTTATCGTTGTAGCTTGTCCTCAGAAAATGGACGATGCCGGTGATGGTCAGAATGACCAGAAAACCGTATGTCAGATAGTGGGAGAGCGGGATGCTGTCGTAGGCAGAGAAGAACGTCACCTCTGTGAATGGCCGGAAATGGTTGGTAAACATGGTTAGGTTGTCTTTGTAAAGTAACAACACGGCCGTTATCCCGAACCAATAAGGTGTGAGCAGACCTAATAGCGAGGCGATAAAAGTGCGCGGGCTGAGGCTGCTGAGGATGATCATGATGATCCAGTAGATGGGGATAAGTACCAACAGATGAACCTTGGCCAGACTGACTAGTCCGAGGATGAGGAAGGTGTAGTAGATCCATCCCGTAGCTTCGCGGTCCTGATAGGTGGCAAAGAGCGTCAGCAGACTTGCCACGAATCCCACTGTGACAAAGGCTCCTTCCAACGATGGGAAGATAAAGCAGGCAACACCTGAGAGAACAATAAAAGTCGAAGTGATAGCCCGGCTATAGACACGGATAAGGGCATTGAAATTGTTGAGAAGTATCATCAGATAGGTGGCCAGGGCGTAACACACCAACTGTATCCACCATTGGTGTTGAATGACGCCGCCAATCAAGCAGAGCACCAATCCATAGAGAATCGTCAACGGTAAGGTGTGACGACTCCCAGCCACTATTTTCTGTAACTGACTACCTTTCAAAGCTTTGATTATAGATCAGCTCCGATGTCGCGTCGGAAGTATTTGTCGGTGAATTGAATCTTCTGTGCCTCCTCGAATGATTTCTGGAGCGCTTCGGCTTTGTCCTTGCCATAGCTGCTCACAGCGATGACACGTCCACCATTGGTGACTACCTCGCCATCCTTCAAGGCTGTACCACTGTGGAAGACGATGGAGCCTTCGACCTGGTCGATGCCTGTGATAGGATAACCTTTCTTATATTCCTGTGGATAGCCGCCAGAGACCAGCATCACACAGACAGCAGCACGTTCGTCGAATTCGATAGCACGCTGATCAAGATTCCCCTCAGCAACTCCCTCGAAGAGGTCTACGATGTCGCTTTTCAGACGCAACATCACACTCTCGGTCTCGGGGTCGCCCATACGACAGTTGTATTCGATGACGTAAGGCTCTGGCATTCTGTTTGGCGTATTGGTACGGTTGATGAGGCCGAAGAAGATAAATCCTTTATAGTCTATGCCATCAGCGGCAAGACCCTCTACCGTAGGACGGATGATACGGTCCTCCACCTTCTGCATCCACTCTTTGGTGGCAAAGGGAACGGGTGTGACAGAGCCCATACCACCGGTATTCAGACCTGTATCATGCTCGCCGATGCGTTTGTAGTCCTTGGCCTCGGGCAGAATCTTGTAGTTTTTGCCATCTGTCAGTACAAAGACTGAGCACTCGATACCACTCATAAACTCCTCGATGACCACACGGCTTGATGCATTACCGAACATACCGCTCAGCATCTCCTTCAACTCTTTTTTCGCCTCTTCAAGGGTAGGGAGGATGAGAACGCCCTTACCTGCACAAAGTCCATCGGCTTTGAGGACGTAGGGGGCTTCGAGGGTTTCGAGGAACTTTAGACCCTCCTCCAGGTGTTCACCGTCGAAAGTCTGATATTTGGCTGTGGGGATGTGATGGCGCTGCATAAAGCCTTTGGCGAAGTCTTTCGAGCCTTCGAGTACCGCTCCAGCCTTTGAGGGACCAATCACAGGGATGTCCTTTGTGCGGGCATCTGCTTTCAGTTCATCGTAGATACCCTTTACCAGAGGATCCTCGGGACCTACCACCACCATATTCACACCCTTCTCCACACAGAAGGTCTTGATGGCTTCAAAGTCATCAGCCTTCATGGCGATGTTTTCACCACAGTTGCTGGTACCTGCGTTACCTGGGGCGATATAGAGTTTCTCACATTTCTCACTCTGAGCAATTTTCCAAGCCAGGGCGTGCTCACGTCCGCCACTTCCTAACAGTAATATTTTCATATTTGACGATTTGACAATTTACGATTTGACAATTTATTACTTTAAGAAATCCTCAAAATATTGGGTGATGCGTTCATGTAGATGCACTGAGGCATGTCCACGCATGTTGTGCTCTTCACCGGGATAGGCAAAGAAATCCGGTTGTGTACCGGCCTTGATACAGGCATCGAGGAACGAGAGACAATGCTGAGGCACCACCGTATTATCATTATAACCCGTGATGATCTGCAATTTGCCCTTCAGATTCTTGGCCTTGTCGATGAGGCTGCTCTTGGCATAGCCCTCAGGATTATTCTCGGGCGTTCCCATATAGCGTTCGCCATACATCACCTCATACCATTTCCAGTCGATGACAGGTCCTCCGGCCACACCCACCTTGAACACATCGGGATAGTTGGTCATCAGCGAGATGGTCATAAATCCGCCGAAGCTCCAGCCATGAACACCCAGTCGGTTCATATCGACATAGGGCAGGGTACGCAGATACTCCACGCCCTTCATCTGATCCTGCATTTCAATCTGTCCCAGCTGGTGGAAGGTGGCCTGTTCGAAGTCCCGTCCACGATATTGGCTACCGCGATTGTCGAGGATAAAGACGATATAGCCCTTTTGTGACATATAGGTCTCCCAAGTGCGGGATGCCCAGTGCCAGGATGCCTGCACGTTGTTGGCGTGAGGACCGCCATAGACATAAACCACCGTGGGATATTTCTTTTCCGGATCGAAGTTGTAGGGCTTCACCATCCTGTAATAGAGGTCTGTCACACCATCTGCTGCCTTGATACTGCCACACTCGAAGATAGGCTGCTGATAACCCGTCCAGGGGTCATCTGCTTCTAAGAGGTTTGTATGAGCAGGCACCTTCTTTGTCAGATCCACTACATCGATGACACGAGGTCTTGTAGGTGTCGAGAACCGATCAATCAGGTAATTGCCTGAGGGTGATAACACGCCACTGTGTACACCATCTACCGTCTCCAGTTGTTTGGTCTCTCCCTTCATATTGACACTATACAACCGGTGATGCAGGGGGTGTTCTTTATTGGCTTTGAAGATGATGGTCTTCTGTTTCTTGTTGAATCCCATCACATCCATCACCACCCATGGGCCCTTGGTGATTTGTTTCAGTTCCTTACCACTCTTGTCAAACAGATAGAGGTGGTTATACCCGTCCTTCTGACTCTGCATAATGAACTTGGTATCATCCCACGGCAGGAACTGGATCGGATGCAGGGGCTCTACGTATTTATCCGAGGTCTCGCGATAGAGTTCTGCAATCTTAGCGCCTGATACTGCATCATATGATACCAGGCGACAATCGTTCTGACCACGATTCAGCTCGAACATATAGATGGTCTTGCTGTCAGGGCTCCATGCGATATTCGTGAAATAACGGTCAGTAGGATCACCTGCTTGCAGATAGATGGTCTTATCACTCTGCAAGTCATAGACACCCACCGTCACCTTATGCGAGGTCATCCCCGCCATCGGATATTTGTCAGGCTCATACGAGGCACTGCGGCGGAAGATATCCACCTGCGGATAGTCTGTCACCATACTCTGGTCCATGCGATAGAAGGCCAGTCGCTGTCCGTCAGGACTCCAGAACGTACCTTTATTGATACCAAACTCATTGCGATGAACACTCTGTCCATAAACGATCTCACGACTTCCATCGGTGGAGAGTTGGCGCTTCTGCTCGTTGGCATCCACCACGAACAGCTGATGCTTATCGACATAAGCTGTGGCCTTCGAGACGCTGTTCCAGTCATTCGCCGTCTGTCCAGCGATACTGTCCTGCCAGACGATTTTCTTCTGCTTAAAGTCCACAAGGATCACCGCCCTTCTGTTACCCACCTGAACGATAGGCTGGTCAGGGTAGGGGAAAGAGGCATTCATCAGGTGACGCACATATTTATCGTCGTCACTACCTGCCCATTGATTGATTTCATCAAGGGTGAAGAGTTTTTCCTTCTTACCGGTTTTGGCATTAATGGTGTAACACTCCTCCACATCGGTCTGTATCAGCTGGTCACCCCACCATGTCAACCACATGTTCTTGGGTTGCATGTTACCATAATTCGTGCCTCCGAAATTCAGGTCCTCGAGGGTGAAAAACTTATCCTGCGCTGTCATGGTCGTTGAACTTGCCAGAAGGACTAGAAGTGCTAGTCTGGCTAGATTCTTAATTTTCTTCATCATCGTCGAATCTCCTTTTCTTTGGGAAATTGCGCTCTCCCTTTTTGAATTTCCTGTCACCGCGGTCGAAACGTCCTCCTTTATCCTTCTTACCTCCTCGACGGTCTTCGCGATCTTCGCGGTTATTCCGATTGCTCCGAATACTCCGATTGTTCCGATCCTCCAGATCATGGTGGTGGAAGGTGAAACTGCGGATATCGCCCTCTTCGTTCTGTTCGGTTTCTTCGAGGCGCTGCTTAAACTCCCGTTCCTTCTTGAAACGGTGCTTCTGGGCCATCTGTCGTTTCTCTTCCTCCGTCTTCACAATACCACCCTCATGACGGAAGTCTTTCAGTTTGCCGTCGAACATCTGGTATCTGCGGAACTCACATTCCAACGAACCATTATAAAGAGGTATCTTGATGCTCGGCTTCAGACCAATCTGCTCGAAACATTCCTCACGGTAAGAGAGAATCCAGGCGTCGTTACCCTTGAACTGATGCTTCAACCGTTCACCAATCATCCGGTAAGTGCCCAGAAGGTCGGGTGTTGAGATACGCTCTCCGTAGGGCGGATTGGTAATCATGATACTCTTGTTCTGGGGTTGCGTAAAGTCCTTGAAGTCCTGTTGCTCTATGCTGATGATACTTGTCAGTCCCGCAGCCTTCACATTCAGACGTGCCGTGTTCACGGCTTTGATGTCGATGTCGTAACCGTAGATGTGATGGTTGAACTCCCGCTCCTGACTCTCGTCATTGTATATCTCGTCGAAGAGGTCGGCATCAAAGTCCGGCCATTTTTCAAAGGCATATTCCTTGCGGAAAAGTCCTGGCGCCATGTTCCTGGCTATCAGTGCAGCCTCGATGGGCAGGGTTCCGGAACCACACATGGGGTCGATAAAGTCGGTGTCGCCCTGCCATCCCGAGAGCAGGATCATACCCGCTGCCAATACCTCGTTCAGGGGGGCTTCGACACTCTCCTGCCGATAGCCACGGCGGTGCAACGACTCACCACTGGAGTCGAGACACAGCGTACACTGATCCTCAGCGATATGGATATGCAGACGGATGTCAGGATTGGCGATGGAGATATTCGGACGCTTACCGGTCTTCTCACGGAAGAAGTCTACAATGGCGTCCTTCACCTTATAAGATACGAATTTGGAATGACGGAACTCCTCGGAGAAGACCACAGAGTCAACAGCGAAGGTCTTCTCGGGTTCAAGATATTGGGTCCAGTCAATCTTCTTGATTTCTTCATAGACATCATCCGCACTCTTTGCCTTGAAGTGGCGGATGGGTTTCAAGATACGGATAGCGGTGTGCAGTTGGAAATTGGCACGGTACATCATCTCCTTGTCACCGGTGAACGACACCATCCGTCGACCGATTTGTACATTGTTTGCCCCTAATTGGGTCAGTTCTTTCGCCAGCACAGGTTCCAGTCCCATGAACGTTTTGGCGATGAGCTCATACTCAGCAGTGTGAGTATTTCTCAAGTCATTGTTTTGCTCCATTTGACATGTTATTGTGGAAAACTGAGTGCAAAGATAATGCAACTCGGGCGAAAAAACAAATAAAAAGCAAAAAAAAGTGCTTCTTTCTTGTGTTATTCGGGATATTTTCTTAATTTTGCCACATCTTCTAATTAATTATGACGTCTATTCTGTTAAATACATCTTTTTTCAGTGCCCATTCCGTTATGTTGATATGGATTGGAGGAGGCATTTTGTTCCTGCTGCTCTGCTATGGCATCTTCCGCCAGTGGAGGACGGGAAAGCGTCTCCGCAAGGAACTGATTGAGATAGAAAAGATACGTCAGAACAATATTGAATACGATTTCGTGCTGAAAGCTATGAAGATAGCGGTCTGGCGATATGATTCCTCAACCAAGGCATTTATCTATGAGAATGATTATCGTGATGGACGGGATAATTATGCACCAGGTGTAAATGAATCATTTGTGGCAACCTTATCTGCAATTGCTCCTGCTGATGTGGAGCGTGTGAGTCGGGCATTTGAAGATATCTGTGAGGGACGATCGGATTCCTATCATCAGGAATATCAGGTCATCAACAAGAAAACTGGTAATTCGTATTGGGAAGAGAGCTATGCCACCATCGTGGAGCGTGATGCCGATGGTAAGCCGACGAAGATCGTGGGTACCTCCCAGCGTATCGACGAGCGTAAGCATCTGGAGAATTCATTGGTGGCAGCCCGAAACAAGGCAGAGGAGAGCGACCGGCTGAAGACGGCCTTCCTGGCTAATATGGGTCATGAGATCCGTACGCCTCTTAATGCTATCTGTGGCTTCGCCGATCTTTTACCGGTGATAGATAATCCAGAAGACCGCAACCAGATGATAGCAGAGATACAGAGCAATAACCGCAAACTGCTCCGTATCATCGATGGACTGGTCAGCATGTCGAAGATCGAGGCTGGTGCCAAGAGTCTTATGATGGCTAAGGTCGACCTTAACCAACTCTTGCAGCAGATGGCTGATACCTACCAGCCCACCACCAACCTGCCGATTCAGGTGCAGTGTCCGTTGCCGGAGTTGAAGATTGAGAGCGATCGTGAGAAAGTCTTGGAGATCCTCGACCATCTGGTTCAGAATGCCGTCAAGTTTACCACCGAGGGCGAGATTACCTTGAGTTATGAAGTGCAGGGCAATCAGGTGCGTGTGAATGTCGCTGACACCGGAAAAGGTGTGGCCAAGGCTGACCAGGCACGTATTTTCGAACGTTTTGTCAAGCTCGACGAGTATATCCCCGGTACCGGTTTGGGACTCTCCGTTGTCGAGTCGCTGGTTAAGAATCTGGGTGGTTCTGTCGGTGTGGATTCTTCCCTTGGTGTGGGCTCCAACTTCTGGTTCGTACTCCCATTAGAATAACCCTGCCTATGCGCCGCCTCCTCTTAATACTCTTCACTCTTCACTCTTCACTCTTCACTCTAGTCGTCTCGGCTCAGGAATTCTCTTCCCAGCCTATTCCCGATTCCGTCTTCCAGCGGATGCAGGGCCGTTCCTGGCCTGAGGGCTGTACCATCCGTCGTGCCGACCTGCGTTATCTGCGCTTGTCGCACTATGATGCAGAGAAACGCCAGCATGTGGGTGAAATGGTCTGCAACAAGGCGATTGCCGACGATCTTCTGGACATCTTCCGCGAACTCTATCGTCAGCAGTATCCCATCCAACGTATCCGTCTGATTGATGATTACGATGCCAGCGACGAACGGTCCATGCTTGATAATAATTCCTCCTGTTTCTGCTATCGCAGGATATCTGGAACCACCAAACTCTCCAAGCATGCTCAGGGTATGGCGGTCGATATCAACACCCTCTATAATCCGTATGTTCGGACTGGTAAGAACGGACGTCGCATCGTGGAACCTGCTACGGCCACGAAGTATGTCGACCGCCGTAAAAGCTTTCCCTATAAGATTGTCAAGGGCGACCTCTTGCATCGCCTTTTCTTGCAGCACGGCTTCAAATGGGGCGGCTCCTGGCGTACGATGAAAGACTGGCAACACTTCGAAAAGTGAATAGTGAACAGTGAATAGTGAATAGTTTGCAACTTTTTGGAGGCTCGTTACGTCTAACAGACAGATCACAAACAAAAAGCGTAAGAAAATGAAAACAAGACAGTATTTGATAATGAGCGGCCTGTTGCTGATGGTGGCAGTCGGAATGACCTCGTGCGTGATGACCTGTAACAGGCCTATCGCTGGCGATGAGATCGTGGAATGGAGAAAGCACCGTGGATTTGAAAGTATTGAAATCAGCGGTTCCCCCAATGTGGTATATACCCAGACCGATACCTTCGGCGTGAGGTTGGAAGGCCCTGAGAAGATGGTCGAGAATATGATGACGGAGGTGAAAGACCGTACCCTCTTTGTTTATAATAAGGGGAGGGTGGACCTGAAGGTAGGTTTCATCAATCTGAATTGGGGCGATCGTGACGATGTCACCATCTACGTTTCATCGCCGGATTTGATTGGTGTGCGTTTGAATGGCTCTGGCGACTTCGTCAGCAAGAACCAGCTCGATACCGATGAGATGAATATCGTTCTGCGTGGATCGGGTGACGTCAGCTTTGAGGATATCATCTGTGATGCGTGTACCACGGAATTGGTGGGCTCGGGCGATGTCAGTATCGACCATCTCGATGCGAAGAAATCAACGGCTGTATTGGTAGGCTCCGGCGATATCAATATCACTGAGGCCAATGTCATCGAAACCGACCTGTCGGTGCGTGGCTCCGGCGATATCGTGGTCAACTTCCTCGAGGGCTGCCAGTCGGCGGTGGCTAAGGTGAACGGCTCGGGTGATATCACGCTCGAAGGCACCCTCCATCATTACGATGCCCATAAGAGCGGTTCCGGCGATATCAATACGGGTAATCTGACAGTCAGATAAAAAAATAGCCAAGAGTGTCATCACGACAGTCTTGGCTCTGTTCTAACTAACTTATTATCAACTATTCATTACTCATTCTGAATTTGCGTTGCAAAGGTACGGACTATTTTCCATATTTTAAGCGATTTAGAGCGAAAAAGTGACGTAAACGTTTGCGAGGTTCGGAGTTTTTTTGTAACTTTGTCGCCGTATTGTCAGTAAACGAGAAAATGGCAGCAAATAAACATCGCACATCGCTGAAAGATCTGGCTCAGGAACTGGGTGTCAGCATCGCTACCGTCAGCCGTGCCCTGCGCAGTAGTCCGGAGATAGGACAAGACATGCAGGCAAAGGTCAAGGAACTGGCCAAACGCCTGAATTACCGTCCTAATCCCTTTGCGCAGAGTCTCCGTAAGGAGGCCCCGCGGGTGATAGGTGTGGTGGTGCCTAATCTGGTCACGCATTACTATGCCGCCGTCCTCGACGGCATCGAGGATGAGGCACGCAAGGAGGGCTATTCGGTCATCAGTGCCAATACGCATGAGGATACCGAAGCAGAGATCCGTGCCATCGACAACTTCATCAGTCTGCATGTCGAGGGCATCATCGCCTGTCTGTCGCAGAATACCACCGACTACAGCCATTTCGAGGAGATCGCCAACATGGGCATTCCCCTCGTGTTCTTCGGGCGCACCTGTCTCAGCGACCGTTTTTCCAGTGTCACTGCCAATGGTGATGAGGCTGCCTACCAGGCCACCCAGCACCTCATCGATACCGGCAGCCGTCGCATCGCCTTCATCGGCGGTCCCAACCACCTGGATATGGTCAAGCGTCGCAAGCATGGCTATCTCGAGGCCCTGCGTGAGAACCGCATCCCCATCGACCGCACGCTGGTGGCTTGTGAGAAGATCGACTACCAGTGGGCCCTTGATACCACCACACGCCTCCTCAATCTGCCTGTGGGCGAGCGTCCCGATGCCATCCTCGCTTTCAACGACATCATCACCTTCGCGGCCTTCACTGCCATCAAACAGCTGGGACTCAGCATCCCCGAGGATGTGGCATTGATCGGCTTTACCGACGATGTTCATGCACAATACGTCACACCGCGCATGTCGGCTATCGAAGACCAGTCGCACCAGATGGGAAAGACCGCCTGTCAGCTGCTGCTGAAATCCATCAGCGGCGATACGAAGATCTACCGTAAGATTGTGCCTCAGAAGTTGGTCATCCGCGAAACCTCATCCAGAAAAACAAAATTGTAAATTTTCAAATAAATGGTAAATTGTAAATCGTCAAATTGTAAAATCATCTGGCTTTTCGCAGCCATGATGATGATCATTGCTTGCCAGCCCCAGCAGCGCACGGGCTCATGCCGCGTTTACGGATCAGTCTCCGATAGTACCATGGAAGGCCAGCGCATCGTTATCGAACCATTAGACATGTCGAAGACCTCGGTGAAGTCGGATACCGTGCTTGTCAAAGACGGCAAGTTCGAGACCTCCCTCGATTCCGTCATGATTTATAAGGTGATGCCCGCCGAGGGCACACTCTATTCTGTGCTCCAACCCGTCATCATCGTTGCCGAGCCAGGTAATGTTTGGGTGAAACTCGGCGTCGACAGCCATTCGGGCGGTACCGCTCAGAACGACACCCTCGAGCAGTGGAAGATCCTCACCGAGGCCCATTCGCACGTCTACAACCAACTCCGTGCAAAAGCCTCTATGGCATCAGAAAAAGGCGACACCGTTCTGGCAGGCAACCTGCAGAAAGAGGCCGACAGCCTGCATTTCAAATACAGTGCCCGCACCCGTCGCATGGCCGATGGAGTAGGGAAGGGAGCTCTCTACGATTTCCTCAGCCGCTTCTTCCGGTAGGGGGCAGATGGGGCATTTTTCCCCTACGACCGTGAAAAATAAATCCCTAAATCACTGAATTGCAATTCACATGATTTAGGGATTTATTTTTTATTATTCCATGTATTTTCTGCCCCATCTGCCCCCCAACCTGAAGGTCGATGCCCTTTAGTATGACACTAGACACCCTCTAGTATCATACTAAAGGGTGTCTAGTGTTAGGGTAAATATGGACAGACTTTCGTCTGGTTATTTTCTCTCGCGCCAGAGCTTGGTCATGTCTTCGAGGGTCTTGCCCTTGGTCTCGGGAACGAGCTTCCAGACGAACAGGGCTGCGATGACGCAGATGATGCCGTAGAGACCATAGGTGAACCAGTGGCCGAAGTCGTCGCCCTCAGTGAGGTGCATGTTGAACATCGGCACGAAGGTTGACGAGACGATGAAGTTCGAGATCCATTGTGCTGCCACAGCGATGGCCACTGCAGCACCACGGATGGTGTTGGGGAAGATCTCGGCGATGAGTACCCAGCAGATGGGACCCCATGAGAACATGAAGCAAGCAGAATAGAGGAGCAGTGAGGCAGCGGTGATCAGCGAGAGACTCTCGTTACCAAAGGTAACTGCCACACCGAAGGCACCCAGCGCCATACCTAACGAACCCCAGATGAGCAGCGGCTTGCGGCCCCACTTCTCGACGGTGAAGATGGCCACCAACGTGAATGAGATGTTGATGATACCCATGAAGACGGTCAGCATCATCGGGTCGTCCATACCCATATCACCGAAGATACGCGGAGCGTAGTAGAGCACGGCATTGATACCTACAGCCTGCTGGAACACGCTGAGCATGATACCGATGAAGATACACATCGCACCGTATGTCAGCAGCTTCTCGGTCTTTACCACCATCGTGTCCTTGATGTCCTGCAGGATCTGGCCTGCCTTGCTCGAACCGTTGATCTTCGACAGGATGCCGAGGGCCTTCTGGTCCTGACCAACCGATACGAGGTAACGCGGGGTCTCAGGTACGAAGCAGATCAACAGGGCGAAGAGACCTGCGGGAACAGCCTCAGAACCGAACATGTAACGCCAACCTGTGGTGACGGTCCACTGTGCAGCGGGGTTGATGGCGGCGATGCCCTTACCCATCTCCTCAACCAGCGGCTGGATGTGGTCGCCCAGGATGAAGAAGTTGACGAAGTAGACCACCAGCTGACCGAATATAATAGCAAACTGGTTCCAGCTGACGAGCATACCGCGGATGTTGGACGGTGCCACCTCACCGATGTACATCGGGCAGATGGCAGAGGCCAGACCGACGCCGATACCACCGATGACACGGTAAATGTTGAACATGATGAGCAGTGAGTAGGTGGGCTGACCGTACTCGAAGAACATGAACTCCGGATCCATCGATCCCAGGGCTGAGATGAAGAAGAGGATACCGGCGATGATCAGCGACTTCTTACGGCCGAGGTTCGTAGCCAGGAAGCCGGAGAGGGCAGAGCCGATGATACAGCCGATGAGGGCCGAGGCAGAGGTGAAGCCGTGCCAGCCGTCGGTGTAGGCGAAGTCTTTGGCTTCCATGAAAAACGCCTGGAGACCTTTCTCGGCTCCAGAGATCACTGCGGTGTCATAACCGAAAAGCAGACCGCCCAAGACGGCCACCATCACGATACTGATGAGGTAGGACTTGCTACCTGTTTCTGTTTGTTGATTCATTGTTAATTATTTATGTGTTGAAATAAATCTGTCTGCAAAAGTAGCTTTTTTCTGCGATATTACCAAATATTTTGCCATTTATGCGTGATTTTTTGCAGAAAGTTTGCACAGCTCGCGTTTTTTTCTTACTTTTGTGACATAAAACGACAACTAACGAGCAAAAAATGACTGTATGGTGAAACGGCTATCTATCCTAATGACAATCTTCTGTCTGGTGGCAGAAGTCAGTGCAGGTGTGATTCCTGACATGAAATTCAAGCGGTTGGACACCCGTGAGGGATTGTCGAACTCGATGGTGAACAGCATCCTCCGCGACTCGCAGGGATACGTCTGGCTGGGTACGGGCTATGGCCTGAACCGCTATGACGGTTACCGTGTGCGTACCTTCTTTTCTTACGACCAGGATACCACCACGCTGCGTAACAACCGTATCGACGAGATACAGGAAGGTCACGGCGGAAGGCTCTGGCTGAAGCAGGGTATGAACTATTCGCTCTACGACCCTGTGACGGAGACGGTAGACCGCAGTCCGGCTCGCTGGTTGAATTCGAAGGGTATCGTGGGTAGCATAGAGAGTATCCATCTGGATAAGAACAAGAGTTACTGGGTGAAGACCTACGAGGATGGCTTCTACTATTACGACCCCACCAAGAACCTGGTGCAGCACATCAACTTCGGCTACGGCCCGCACGAGTTCTCCAAGGAGTTCGGCGTGTCGGCCTATGTGGAGACCAAGGAGGGTATGCTCATGGTGTCGACGTTCGGTGAACTGATGTGTATCGATGGTCCTCACGGTAAGGTGCTCTGGAAGGAGGACTATGTGAAACGGACCCTGGATGCCTATAACGATTACTGGGTGGCCGTGGATAAGGAGGATAATATCTGGGTGATCACACACTCCACCAGTACCTATATCTATGATCAGAAAGAGAAACGCTGGTATACCTCGCTGACGGGGTTTATGCGTGCCAAGGGTTTTGAGGGCATGCCGGAGGATATCCAGGTGTGGGAGATCTGCTACGACACCAAGGGATTCCTGTGGGTGGCCACCGACCACTACGGGGTGCTGGTGTTGGACTTCAAGTCGAAGGAATGGCGGCAGTTTACGAATGTGAAGGGCGACGAGTCGTCGTTGCCGGATATCACCTGTAAGCACTTGTATCTGGACCAGTTGGGCAGGATGTGGGTGGCTACGTATAAGAACGGCGTGGCAATGTGTTCGGAGTCGATGTCGAACTTCGTGAGTATGAACATCGGTGATATCAACGCCATCTGTGAGGACCGGCAGGGCTATTACTGGATAGGCAGGAATAATGGTGGTATCATCAAGATGGACCCCAAGACGCTGGAACCCGTTGACACCTTCTCGAAACAACGGCTCGACGTGCCCAGCGATATCATCGTAGGCAGTTATGCCGCCAAGGACGGCAGTCTGTGGTTTGGTACCTACGAGGGTGGTATCCTGAAATATAAGGATGGCAAATGGGAGAACTATCGTACCACTGATCCGGGTAGTGCGCTGGTGACCAATAACATCTGGGGTATCACGGAAGACAAGTGGGGTAACATCTGGGTGGGTGTGCTCGGCGGCGGTGCCGTGAGAATTGACAAGAAAACAGGTCTGCAGCGTAACTTCATCGCTGATAACACCGTGTTGAAGACCGTATGGACTAACAGTATCTCCACCGCCTCTAACGGGTGGATACTCCTGGGTAACTCGGAATACTATGCGATGATCCATCCGGGTAATTTCAGAGTCGTGAACGGCTGGCTGGGTGAAACGAAAGGCAAAAAGGCCATCACCATCTCAGAAGCCACCTCGCAGGCAGTGATGGACAGCCGAAGGCTGATCTGGCTTTGTTCGCCGGCTGGCGTTGCCGTGTTCGACAGAAAGCACAACCAGACTACGCTGCTGGATATGAAGTCGGGCCTGCATGGTTCGAATGCGGTGTCGGTGACAGAGGATACGCGTCACACGATGTGGGTGGCAACGGATCACGGTGTGTCGAACATCATCCCCCAACAGCAGGATGACGGTACCTGGACCTTCGTGGTGCGCAGTTATAATGACCGCGACGGATTGCAGCCCGGACCGTTTAACCAGCGTGCTATCTACTGTTCGCGCGATGGCCATCTGCTGATTGGCGGTCAGGAAGGACTGGACATCATCAGCACCCTCCGTCTGAATGAAAACGACGGTAAGGAAAAGGCGGTGTTCAGCGGATTGGAACTCTTCGGACAACTGGTGGAGGTAGGTGCCGAGACGAATGGTCGTGTGATTCTGAAAGAGGCACTGGACCAGCAGCGCAGCATCACGTTGAAGAACACTGAGAACCAGTTTACGATCCTGATGGCCTCCGACAATGGCGGCGTGAATAACAAGACCCGCTTTGCCTATCGGTTGAAAGGCTTCAATGATATGTGGATCAAGACCTCGATAGGTCAGGCCGACATCACCTATATGGGATTGCCGCCGGGCAGTTATACGCTCTGTGTGAGAATCCTGCATGATGACGGTACGATGGATGAGGAGGAGAGTGAACTCGACATCGAGATCCTTTCGCCCTGGTATCGCTCGTGGTGGGCTTGGATGATCTATGCGTTGCTGATCGGTCTGCTGTTCTTCGAACGGAAGAAGATCATCGGCCTGTTCAAGGGTCATGGAAAGAAAGAAGAGCAGCCCTCTGCCGAAACGCCCTCGGAAGAAACTGAGGAAGAAGAGGTGATAGAAGAAGCAGTGATCATGGATGATAGTGAATAGTATAGATGGAAATGAGAAAACTGATGGTTCTTTGTCTGACGGCCTTCTGTATGATGGCAGAGGCGCAGACGTCGTTGATTCCTGATATGAAGTTTCGGAGACTGGATACGCCGAACGGCTTGTCAAGTTCGCAGATCAACAATGTATTCAAAGACTCGAAGGGGTATGTGTGGATAGGCACGCCCTACGGTCTGAACCGCTATGACGGCTATCGCGTGAAGACCTTCTATTCGAACCTGCGCGATACCACCACGATGCGTGATAACTATACGGACCGTGTGTTTGAGGCTGCCGACGGGAAACTGTGGATGCGACAGGGTATGAACTACTGCGTCTACGACCCGGTGACGGAGAGTTTTGAACGGAAAGCGTCCAGGGAACTGGCTAAGCTGGGTCTCAAGGACTGTAATGTGGAGTGGTTGCATATCGACTCAAAGAAGAATATCTGGGTGAAGGACTTTGAGAAGGCGATGTATATCTACCACCCCAATGACAAGAAGATCACCACCATCAAACTGGGTTATGCCGACAAGGAGCTGGATCCCCGTTTTGGTATCTCGACCGTTGCGGAGGATGGTGACAAGCTGCTGATGGTGACCAACAATGGTGAACTGGTATGTATGGATGGTAACAGAGGCCAGGTGGACTGGGTGGACCGTTGGATGTATGAGACAGGCGGTATCGACAGTCAGGAGTACCGACTCTATGTCGATCGTCATGGCAACTGGTGGTGCGGTGTGCTGAATCTGCTGTTCGTACATGATAAAAAGGCCAACAAGTGGTATGCCTCGCTGCCGGAATATCTGGCGTCGAGGGGTGTTGACGGTATTCCCGGAACCCTGATGGTGTGGAACCTGCTGGTCGATGAGAATGAATGGCTGTGGCTGGTGTGCGACCACGATGGTCTGGTGGTCATCGACATGAAGAACAATCAGTGGAAGCAGTTCCTGAATAACAAATACGACGATAGCTCTATCAGCGATAATACCCTCCGTACGATCTGTCAGACCGATGATGGCAGCGTATGGATCGGTTCGTATAAGAATGGTGTGAACCAATATATCCGTGGAAAAGCCAGTATGAAGAGTGTGGAACTGGGTGATGTCACCACGGCCTGCGAGGATAAGCGGGGCTATTATTGGGTAGGTACTAACGACAAGGGTATCCTGTTGTATAATCCCAAGACAGGTGAGGTGATGAATCATTTCACCAAGGACAACAGCGGACTGGTGGGTAATATCGTGGTAGGCTCATGGGCTGCCAGCGATGGTACTGTGTGGTTTGGTTCCTACAACGGTGGACTGTCGCACGCCATCCCTTCTGCCGCTGACCCCGCACAGGCTCAGATCATCAATGTACAGGCGAGTCCGGGTGGACTGGCTAATAACAGTGTCTGGGCGCTGACGGAGGATAAATGGGGACGCCTGTGGTTCAGTACATTGGGCGGTGGTCTGCAGATGTGGGACCCCAGGACAAAGAAATTCACCACGTGGGATTCGAAGAACTCCAATCTGCCTTACGACTACCTGAATTCTGTGGAGTGGACGAAGAAAGGATGGCTGATGGTTGGTACGAACCATTTCTATTCTTTGGTGAATCCCGTGAGTCACAAGCTGGTGAATCTGGAGATACCCGAGAGTCCCAATATCAATGTCAGTACAGGTAATACGAATTATGTCATTGAGGATAGTCGTGGACTGATCTGGCATGGATCGAATGTGGGTATCATCGTTTATGATCCCAAGACGAAATTCCAGAAACTAATTGATATGACTGACGGATTGTTCGGTTCTAGTGTCAACTCTCTCATCGAAGACAAACAGCATAATATCTGGGCGGTGACTGATCATGGTGTATCGAATATTATACCCCTGAAGCAGGACGATGGCTCATGGCAGTTTACAATCCGCAGCTTCAACAGCCGCGACGGTTTGCAGAAGGCTACCTATAACCAGCGCTCTACCTGGCTGACACGTGACGGTAAGGTATTGATAGGCGGACAGGGTGGTCTGGATATTATCGATCCGTCGTTGTTGCAGGAGGATGAGAGTAAGGAGCGTCCTGTGTTCAGCGGATTGCAGATCTTTGATCAGGATGTGGCGGTAGGCACAAAGTTTAATGGAAGGGTGATCCTCGATGAGGCCCTTGATGTGTGCAGGAAACTGACCTTGAAGTTTAACGACCAGTTTACCATTCAGTTGTCGACCAACGAGGTGCGTATCAACAATCACAAACGCTTTGCCTATAAGTTGGAAGGCTTTAACGAGAACTGGGTGAAGACCTCAGAGTTGAACCCGAATATCACTTATAACTCGCTGCGTGCGGGATCCTACACCCTTCATGTACGAATCCTGAATGATGATGGATCGCTGGGTGCGGAGGAGAGTCAGCTCGACATCACCATCCGTCCACCGCTCTATCGCACACGTTGGATGGTCCTGCTCTATATGATCCTCATTGCCTTAGGCGCATGGTTGTTTGTGAAGTGGTATCTGAAAAAACAGAAGGAGAAGGCCGATATGGAACAACTCCGCAGGGAGCAGGATAAGCACCAGTGGATGAGTGAGATGCGGGCGCAGATGATGAGGGAAATTGGAGACAGGAGTCAGGAGACAGGAGACAGGAATCAGGAGACGGTGGAGGTGATCCATGAGTCGGAGGCCAGAGATGCCAAGAGATACGTGTCAGCCACGATGCCGAAGCTGGAGGTACACCGCAGCGAGGGTGATATCGTGGCCTTCCTGAAGGAATTCTGCAACAGTTATAAGCCGTTGGAAGATAAGAAGTTGAAGCTCTCTTTCAACTCACCGTTGGATTCCATTATGATGGCTTTCGATGAGGCACAGATCCGCAAGGCTGTCGAGATATTGCTGGCCAACTCGGTGAAGTTCGGACCTTCTACCTGTAAGATTCAGGTGACGGCTCTGAAACCGTTGGAGGATCGGGTGGCCTTGTTGTTTGCAGATAATGGTGTCGGAATCCCCGATGAACACAAACCGCATATGTTCGAGCCGTTCCTCGGTGCTGAAGAGGAGAATCTCAGACTCGACCTGGTGAAGCAGATTGTGGATGCCCATCACGGCACCATCAAGGCCGAGGATAATCCTGGTGGCGGAACGGTGTTTACCATCTCTCTACCTGTGGAGGATCCGGATATCGAGGAGGCAACGATTATTGAAGATGAATAAAGTATACTAAAACATAAGAAAAGAACATGAAGAAACTACTTTGTATGGTATCTGCTCTCTTGCTGGCGGGAACTTCCTTTGCCGCTGAGGTGCAGACAAATGGAAACTATGTGACGATTCGTCCTGATGGTGGTCAGGCAAAAGTGATCCGTCTGGAGGTGATGAACGACAACATCATCCGTGTACGTGCGACGTCGAAGGATGCACTGCCTGACAAACCGGCATCGCTGATGATTGTGCCGCAGGTGGCGCCTGCAAAAGGCAGCTATACGGTGAGTGAGGAAGGAGAGACGGTGGTGGTAAAGGCCAAGAACGTGAAGGCGGTGGTGCAGAAGGCTACGGGTGAGGTGACCTTCTTTGATGCTGCCGGTAATCTTTTGCTGAAAGAGGCGGAAGAGGGTAAGAAGTTCTGGGACTTTACGGTGCCTGAGCGTGAACTGGGTATGAAGACGGGTTATACGGTGCCTGAGGCACAGAAGCATGGCCTCTCATGGCAGATGAAGTTTGATAGCCCCGAGGATGAGGCTTTCTATGGTCTGGGTCAGCACCAGAGCGAGGAGTTTAATATGAAGGGCAAGAACGAGGATCTGTTCCAGTATAATACCAAGGTGTCGATTCCCTTCGTGCTGTCGAACAAGAATTATGGTCTCTTGTGGGATTTGTACAGCTATTGTCGCTTTGGCAATCCCAACGATTATCTCCAGCTGAACCATGCTTTCAAACTCTACGACAAACAGGGGCGCGAGGGACATCTCACGGGTACTTATGTGGATCGTCAGGGTAAGAAGTTGGTGCGCGACGAGGATAGTATCTATTATGAATATGGTACACCTGCGAAGTCGGAGATTGCGTTGAAGACCGATAATGGTGGCATCAAGAATTTCCCCAAGGAAATCAACCTGATGGGGGCGAATGTGGTCTATGAGGGTTTCATCGAACCCGAGTGTTGTGGTAAGTGTACTGGTAAGTCGCAGGCGTATCAGTTCATCCTCTATTATAGCGGATATGTCAAGGTTTATCTCGATGGCAAGGAGGTTGTGCCTGAGCGCTGGCGCACAGCTTGGAATCCCAATACCTATAAGTTTACGGCTGATGTGCGTAAGGGCGTTAAGAACCACCTGCGCATTGAATGGCAGCCCGACGGTGGTGAGGCTTATTGCGGCTTGCGTGTGGCAGAACCTCGTAGTGCCGAAGAGCGTGGACAACTCTCCGTCTGGAGTGAGATGGCCAAGGATATGGACTATTACTTCATTGCTGGTGAGAACCTTGATCAGGTCGTCTCAGGCTATCGCACTTTGACAGGTAAGGCATCGCTCTATCCCAAGTGGGTGCTGGGCTTCTGGCAGAGTCGCGAGCGCTATAAGACTCAGGACGAGATTGAGGGAACGCTGGCTGAGTTCCGCAAGCGTCATATCCCCATCGATAATATCGTACAGGACTGGAACTATTGGCCTGAGGATCAGTGGGGATCGCACCAGTTCGAGGCGTCTCGTTATCCAAATCCGCAGCAGATGTTGGACAATGTACACCAGATGCACGGAAGATTCATGATCAGCGTGTGGCCGAAGTTCTATTGCAATACGGATAATTACAAGGAACTGGATGCCAAGGGATGGATGTATATCCAGAGTCCTACGGATGATATTCATGACTGGGTGGGTCCTGGTTATACCAATGGTTTCTACGATGCCTACGATGCCGGTGCCCGTAAGATGTTCTGGCGTCAGATGGACGAGAATCTCTATACCAAGTATAACCACAACGGTATTGCTGGCGTCGATGCTTGGTGGATGGATGCTTCGGAGCCTAATGTGAGGGATTGTACGCCGATGTGGTATCGTAAGGCGCTTTCAGGTCCTACGGCTCTGGGTACATCTACCGAATATTTCAATGCCTATTCTACCGTGAATGCTGATGCCATCTACAATGGTCAGCGTTCGGTATGGAAGGGAAAGGCGAATGAGCCACGTGTATTCCTGCTCACTCGTAGTGGATTTGCAGGAGAGCAGCGCTTCTCTACTGCCACCTGGAGTGGAGATATCGGTACCCGTTGGGAGGATATGCGGGCACAGATGACCGCTGGACTTAACTACTCCATCTCTGGTCTTCCTTTCTGGGGTATGGACCAAGGTGGTTTCTGTGTGGAGAACCGTTATGTCGCTGCTCAGCAGTTGTTTGATCGTACAGGTCAGGAGAACGAGGACCTGAAAGAGTGGCGAGAGTTGCAGACGCGCTGGAATCAGTTCGGCACCTTTATTCCTTTGTTCCGCAGTCATGGTCAGTGGCCGCTGCGTGAAATTTGGAACATCGCTCCAGAGTCACATCCTGCTTATAAGTCATTCGTTTACTACGACAAGCTGCGCTATCGCCTGATGCCTTACCTCTATTCGATGGCTGGTTGGGCTCACTTCAAGGACTACACCCTGATGCGCGCGCTGGTGATGGACTTCAATGGTGATAAGGAGGTAGAGAATATCGGCAACCAGTGGATGTTCGGTCCTGCGCTGATGGCTTGTCCTGTGGGCTATTATAAGGCGCGCAATCGCAGTGTCTATTTCCCCAAACAGTGTGGCTGGTATAATCTCTATACTAACGAATACATCGCTGGTGGTCAGCGCCTTGTGGTAGATGCACCTTACGAGCAGATTCCTGTCTTCGTGCGTGAGGGCGCTATCATCCCCTTCGGTCCTGAGATGGAGTGGAGCGATGAGAAACCCGCAGAGCTCATCAATCTCTATGTCTACGCTGGACAGAACGGCTCGTTCCAACTCTACGAGGACGAGGGTACCAATTACAACTACGAGAAGGGCAAGTATGCCACTATCGATATCACCTACGACGATGCTGCCAAGACAGTCAGCTTTGGGGCTCGCAAGGGACAATTCAATGGCATGCTGAAGAACCGTCGTTTCAACATTGTGCTCATCACTAAGGATGCCCCGAAGGCGCTTGACCTCGATAATCCTCAGGGTACGATGGTGCAGTACAACGGCAAGGCTATGAGTGTGAAACTTTAATCTTATCAGAAACAGAAAACCAACATGAGAAGATATTTGATTTTACTGGCTGCAGTACTGGCACTACAGACTGCATCAGCAAGAGACAGACAGTGTTTCGATCGGAACTGGCGTTTTAACCTCGGCGACTCCATCATCATGGCCAAGGCCGATTTCGACGATAGCAAGTGGCGCCTCCTCGATGTGCCCCATGATTGGGCTATTGAGGGCGATTTCTACGTCAGCAATCCCAGCGGTGCAGGTGGTGGCGCTTTGCCAGGTGGCATCGGCTGGTATCGTAAGCATTTTGATGTCTCTCATCTCTTAAAAGCTAAGGGTAGGGGTGACAGTGGAAAACCGTCTGACCATCGCTTTTTTATCGAGTTCGATGGCGTGTATATGAACTCCACCGTCTATGTCAATGGTCAGGAAGTGGGGCATCGCCCATATGGCTATTCGAGTTTCGAGTACGACATCACACCTTATGTCCGTGAGGGCGACAATGTGGTAGCAGTTCGTGTGAATAACTCCGATCAGCCTAATTCGCGTTGGTATAGTGGTTGTGGTATCTACCGCCACGTATGGTTCACCACCACCGGTCCCGTGCATGTGGCCCATTGGGGTGTCAATGCAAGTTCTTCAGTCGTGAAAGGCAAGGGCCGTCTTGATATCGAGGTGACGCTCAATGGTCAGGGTACTGTCGAAAACACCCTCATCGACCCTAACGGCAAGGTTGTTGGCAAGTCGAAAGGTTTGAAATCCACGATGACCGTTGCTAAGCCGATGTTATGGTCGTGTGAGACCCCCAATATATATAAGGTACGCACGCAAGTGAAAGTGGGTGGCAAGGTGGTCGATACTTATGAGACTACCACGGGTTTCCGCAGTTTCAAGTTCGATCCTCAGACTGGCTTCTGGCTCAATGGCAAGAACTTCAAACTGAACGGAGTTTGTGAGCATCATGACTTTGGTTGTTTGGGTGCTGCTCTTAATGAGGATGCCCTCCATCGCAAACTTCTGCGATTAAAAGAGATGGGTGTTAACTCCATCCGCTCTTCCCATAATCCTCCTGCCCCAGAACTGCTGAACATGTGTGACACCATGGGACTCATCGTGATGGACGAGAGTTTCGATATGTGGCGACGCAAAAAGACCCAGAACGACTATGCCCGCTTCTTTGATGAATGGCACGAGCGCGACCTGACAGACTTGGTGGTACGCGACCGTAATCACCCTTGTATTCTGATGTGGTCGATAGGCAATGAGGTGCTGGAACAGTGGTCGAGTTCTGGCTCTGATGAACTCACGCTCGAGCAGGCCAATCTTCTCTTGAATGCCGCACGTGATGCATCGACACTGGCAAAGGATGGTGAAATGAGTCCTAATTCTATTCTCACGAAACACCTTGCTGCTATCGTTAAGCGCAACGACCCCTCAGGCCGTCCTATCCTGGCAGGTTGTAATGAGCCTTCGCCTAACAACCACCTCTTCAAGAGCGGTGCCATCGATATCATCGGCTTCAACTATCACCATCAGTGGGTGAAGGATGTACCGAAAAAATTCCCTGGTAAGCCATTCATCTTCTCGGAGAGTGTGTCGGCCCTGCAGACCAGAGGCTATTATAAGATGCCTTCCGACTCTATCACTTGGGCTCCTCAGGAATGGTGGCTGCCTTATACCGATCCATCTTATATGTGCTCTGCCTACGATAATTTCCACGCCTCTTGGAGTTCTACGCACGAGGAGACTTGGGATGTGGTGAAACATAATGACTTCGTAGGAGGACAGTATATTTGGACTGGCTGGGACTATATTGGCGAGCCCACGCCCTATGGCTTCCCTGCACGTTCTAGCTATTTTGGTCTTATCGATCTGGCTGGTTTCCCCAAGGATACCTATTACATGTATCAGAGTGAATGGACCGACAAACCCGTGCTGCACCTCTTCCCCCATTGGAACTGGGTGGCAGGCGATTATATTGATATGTGGTGCTACTATAACAATGCCGATGAGGTGGAGCTTTTCATCAACGGCAAGAGTCAGGGCGTTCGCAAGAAGACGGGTGAACAGACAGATGGCCGCTATACCAGTCACAACATGACCACGCGTATGAACAGCGAATATCACGTAGGCTGGCGTGTTATCTTCGATCCGGGCGAGGTGAAGGTTGTTGCCCGCAAGGACGGAAAGGAGGTTGCCCAGCAGACCATCAAGACCGCCGGTCCTCCTGCCAAGATCCGTCTTTCGAAAGATTATCAGGGTAAGAACACCACGTTTATTACAGCTGAGGTGGTCGACAAGGATGGAAACCTCTGTCCTTGGGCTGACGACCTGATCTATTTCATCGGTGAGGGTGATGGCCGTATCCTTGGCACCGACAATGGTTGCCAGACTTCTATGGAGCGTTTCACCTCTCCCCAGCGTCATGCCTTCCACGGCAAGTGCATGGTAGTAGTTACTGGCAACGGCTCCATCACCGCCAAGTCGCCTACCTTAGAGCCAACATGGATTGAATTTGAAATCAAGTAGTTAAGTTGTATGAGAAAAATACTGTTTATACTATTCACTATTCCATTATTCACTTCTGTATCTGTTGCGCAGATACAGACAAATGCGGGTGTGCAGTATCTGCAATGTATGCAGAAGGATATGTCGACGGACTTCTATGATCTGTCGAATACGTATTTCTTTGCGGATAGTCTCGTGAGTTTCGATGCCGCAAAGGGTGAAGGACTGGTGCAGTGGAAACGATACAGGATGAGTCCGCGACAGGCATTTAACCTGAATGGGTACTGGCCTGTGAGGATGCAGATGCTGGATTTCCCCGATGCAGCGTATGAGAACGATCCTGCGCTGAAGATCAAGATAGAATGGATCTCGCCTAGAACAGCGAGGATCAGGATGCTGACCACACCGGTAGAGCCAAAGAATACCGATGCTGACGACGTGATGTTCTGCGATGCCTTCAAGGCTAAGAAGAGTTTTATCACTAACAAAACTGCCTTTGGCAGCATCGAGATCCAGAAGTACCCCTTCCGCATTGTGATCAAGGATGCGAAGGGGAAGGTGTTGACGCAGACAAGGCACTTGATAGATAATGACTCAACACAGGTGAAATTGCAGCCGTTCTCATTTATCAAGAGAGGCTCAGATAACTCACGCAGTATCAATCCTGTGTTTTTGCTATCACCGGGTGAACGGATCTACGGCTGTGGTGAGTCGTTTACTTCGCTGAATAAGGTGGGGCAGAAAGTGCATCTTTCCGTAACAGATCCCCAGGGACCTGAAACTGACGGGCAGTACAAACCCGTACCTTTCTTCTTCTCGAATCGTGGCTATGGTATCTTCATGCACACTTCTGCGCCTGTGACCTGCGACTTCGGAGCCTCGTATATTGGTTCCCAGCGTCTGTTTATGGCTGATGAGCAGATGGACTTCTTCGTGTTCTTCGGAGAACCTAAGGATATCCTCGATGAATATACCAATATCACTGGTAAGAGTCCAATGCTGCCACTCTGGAGCTTTGGCACCTGGATGAGTCGTATCACCTATTTCTCTCAGGAGGAAGGTCTTGAGATTGCTCATCAGCTGAGGGCTCATAAGATTCCTTCGGATGTGATTCACTTTGATACAGGTTGGTTCGGCGTCGATTGGCAATGCGATTATCAGTTTGCGAAGGACCGTTTCGAAGATCCTGTAGGCATGTTGAAGCAGCTGTCGAAGGATGGGTTCCACACCTGTCTGTGGCAGTTGCCTTATTTTACGCCGAAGAACCGTTTCTTCCCAGAGATCATTGAAAAGGGGCTGCATGTGGTGAATGCCACAGGTGGTATGCCTGTGGAAGATGCCATCCTTGACTTCTCGAATCCAGAGACTGTCAGTTGGTATCAGGAGAAGATTGAGGGCCTGATGAAACAGGGCGTCTCTACCATCAAATGCGACTTTGGCGAGGCTGCTCCCTATAACGGCTTCTACCATAGTGGCAAGGGTGGACTCTATGAGCACAACCTCTATCCGCTGCGCTATAATAAGGCCCTTTGGGAGGTTGTTGAACACAATCATCCTGGCGAGGGTATTATCTGGGCACGAAGTGCTTGGGCAGGTTCTCAGCGTTATGCTCTCCATTGGGGTGGCGATGCTGCAACTAATAATACAGGTATGTTGGGTGATCTGCGTGGTGGCCTGAGCTTCGGCCTGAGCGGTTTCTCGTTCTGGAGCCACGATATGGGTGGTTTCGTGACAGCCTCGCCTGATGATATCTATCGTCGTTGGCTACCCTTCGGTTTCCTCAGTTCTCATACGAGAGCTCATGGTGCACCTCCCACAGAACCTTGGTTAATCTCAGAGTCGTTCACGCAGGCTTTCCGTGAGTGTGCTGAGATGAAATACAAACTGATGCCATATGTCTATGCGCAGGCAAAGGACTGCTCAGAACGTGGTTTGCCCATGGTACGTGCCCTGTTTGTGGAATTCCCACAGGACAAGGGTGCCTGGCTTGTGGAGGATGAGTATATGTTTGGTTCGCAAATCTTTGTGGCCCCGCTACTGGAATCCGGCAACAGTCGTGATGTCTATCTGCCGAAGGGAAAGTGGATAGACTATCAGAGTGGCAAAGTCTACGAGGGTGGTTATCAGACGATCGAGGCAGGTAAGATTCCTGCTGTGATCTTGGTACGTGATGGTTCCCTGATTCCGCATGCTCCCTTGGCTCAGCGAACAGACCAGATCAATTGGAACAGGATAGAACTGAAGGCTTATAAAGCTGATGCCCAGAAATGTTCGGGCTTGCTCTTTAAACCAGGCGATAAAACTATCAAAAAAATCGAGCAGTGATGCTCGATTTTTATTTTACTGGTATGCGCGGATGCGGACCTCTATGCCGCTACCTGCCAGCTTCATCACAGCCTGATTGACAGGCGTCTGGCTGTAGTGGTAAGGGAAGAGCACCTTAGGCTTGATAGTCTTCGCAGCCTTTACCATTTGATCAACCGTCATCGTGTAGGGTTGGTTACAAGGCAGGAAGGCGATGTCGATATCTTTGATGGCCTCCATCTCTGGGATGTCTTCTGTGTCACCAGCAATATAGATGCGCAGTCCGTCGAGGGTGAGAATATAACCATTATCGCGGCCTTTGGGATGGAACTGTGTGTGACCTTCTGTGTAGTTGTAGGCAGGAACAGCTTCGATCTTGATGTCGGGAGCATAGACGATACTATCACCGTTGTTCAGTGGAATGCTGTTGCGGAACATGTTATACACCGCAGTATTAGAATAGATACTGGTGGCAGGGGTGCGTACACAGGTGATGGCCTCACGATCGAAATGATCCTTATGCTCGTGGGTGATCAGGATGATGTTGGCCTTGGGGAACTGGTTATAGTCCGTGGTGGGTTGTACACCGAAGCCAACAGGATCAACCTGTATCTCCGTACCATTGTAGTTGATTTCCATACTGGCGTGCTTGATGCACGTAATCGTTACTTTCTTGCCACTCTTGGTGGTAAACTCGTCCACTTTCTGAGCGGCTTGGCAGCAGGCGAGAGTCATCACCGCAGCACAAAATAAAAACAATTTTTTCATATCTTATTATCTGTTTAATTTGACAATGAAACGGGCTCCTTGCTTATAGGTGGTGTCGAGATTGACAGTACCACCTAATCGCTCGACAATCATCCTGCAAAGAGGTAGTCCAAGACCAAGGCCTTCCTTAAAAGTGTCAAGTTTGACAAAACGGTCGAAGATGGTCTCTGCTTCTTTTTCGGGAATGCCTGTGCCTGTATCCTCCACAGCCAGCGTCACCTGCTCATCATCGGCATTTGCCTTCAGGGTAATAAAGCCTTCCTTGGTGTACTTGACGGCATTGTCGAATAGCAGGGTGACCACTCGCTTGAGCATCCCCTCGTTGGTCTGCAGACAGAAATCTTCAGAGAGACTGCTCTCAAACTGCAATTTAATGGCCTTGTTGACCTTATATTCATTTTCTTGCAGGAAGTCGCGTATCAGGTCGTTCACTTCCACGGAGTCGTCCTTGGCTACTTTCTCTGGGGAATTCTCGTTGAGTGAGAGCTCCAGCATCTCGTCGACGAGCGATGTGATAAGCTGGGTATTTTTCTGCATCATTCCTGCGATATGAGCCCGCTCTTCAGGGCCAGCTACCAATTCCGGGTCGGCAATAACCTGTGCAAAGCCGCTGATGATATTCAGCGGAGTACGCACCTCATGGGTGATGTTACGGATGAAGGCCGACTTCATTTTGTCTGACTCCAAGGCATGGTCATAGGCTCTTTTCAATTGTCGCATGTGACGACGGCGTGCCAGAATGATATAGGAAAGTGCTGCCACCAAAAGAGCTAACAGGAGGATTCCGATGGTAAAGGCGATGCTTCGGTTACGGGCTGTCTTACGCTCTACATCATGAAGGGTGAGCTGCTCGCGAACGCCTGCCATACTGTTAATCAATACGACATTGTTAATAGAGTCCTTGGCTGCAGTCTCTTGACGGAGAGACTCAAAAGCATCTTTCCATCTGCCAGCCATCTCGTAAACCTTGGTGATGGCATCGCCACTATCTTCGCCCAATTCTTTCTTGGCCAGAGCCACCGCCTCGTCGGTCTTGCCCATGCAGGCCAGATAATAGACTTCTAGGGTGCGGCCATGTACAGACGACAGACCTTCTTCTACTCCCTTACGGTATTCTTTGTAGCCTTCGAGAAATTTGTCAATATTACCACTATTAAAATAGCTAAGGGTTTTGCGTGTTTCAATGTCGAACACGCGTTCTGGTGAGTATTTCCTCGCAATCTCTAAGGCTCTCTCCAGGAGTTGCCGTGCTTCATCTGGATCATCGTCAAGTTCTACGTTGACGAGATTCAGATAGATGGGTGGCATGCTCTCATAGTAGCCATATTTCTCCATCTCGCTGATGACGTAGTTGAAGTTACGTTTAGCCGCTTCCTTGTTGCCGCAATAACGGTTCAGATGACCTAACATGTTATAGGCCATGTACATTTCCTTTTCCAACTTTTTCTCGCGTAATTCCATAGAGAGGTTGCGTGCTAAAACATATGCCTCGTAGATGTTTTGGCGGTTCAGCTGGAACACTATTTCGTTGCATCGTTGGGTATAATAGGCGTGTAAATCACCTTGTTGTAGCAGATAGTCTTCTAGTTGGGTGACAGCAGGGAAAAAGCGTGCGCTATCAGCATCATTGAAAGCATGGTGCATGGAATCCCTCAAAGTCAGATACTCTGAGGACTGTTTGTAGTCGTCAGCTGCCTTTGCTTGACCTATTGTAAACAGCATGGTCAGTGCCAAAAGGATTGTCTTCGTATCCATAGTTACGATTCTCATAAATTCTGTGGCAAAGATACAAAAAAAAAGTGAAAGTGAAAAATGTTTCAATAAAATTAACTAACTTTGCACCCGATGGAGATATTACCGATAGCTCATTTCCGTTCGCCGTTAAAGTCGAAATTTGGCATTCCGCGCCAGAGTGGCCTTGCTGAAAATTTGATGGGTAGCATTGTTTTCGAACCCCCATACAGGCGTATGGAGGCCTTGCGAGGTATTGAAGAATTTGACTATTTGTGGCTGATTTGGGAGTTTTCAGGAGTCAGGAGTCAGAATACAGGAGACGGAAGTCTGACGGTAAGGCCGCCGCGATTGGGAGGAAATATCAGGATGGGCGTTTTTGCCACGCGTTCTCCTTTTCGCCCTAATCGTCTTGGCCTTTCGTGTGTGCGTCTCAACAGAATAGAGGAACATCCGGACCTGGGCCCTGTTATCTATGTGAAGGGCGCTGATCTCATGGATGGTACACCAATCTACGATATTAAACCTTACGTGGTTTATGCCGATAGCCACCCGGAGGCCAAAAGCGGTTTTGTGGATCAGACAGCATGGGAAATATTGAAGGTGGAATTCCCTAAACACTTGGCTGATCTTTTCTCTCCGTCTGACTTGGAAGCCTTACGCCAGACACTCTCCTTAGATCCTCGCCCCTCTTATCATGATGATGCAGAACGGATCTATGGTATGCCTTTTGGTGATTATGATATACGCTTTCTGGTGGAAGGAGATATTGTCAAGGTCGTTGACTGCGTGGATTTACGTAAGAAGTAGCGTCTTCCATTTCCTTATCAAGTTGTCCACGCCAAAGATATTCCCTGGTTTCATGTACAATGATACCACTAAGGCACAACAATGAAATCAAGTTGGGTATGGCCATCAGAGCATTCATGCAGTCAGCCAGATTCCAGACGATAGCCAGATTGACGACACTGCCGATTAAAACGGCGGCGATATAGATGGCTCTGTAGGCAAGAACCCATTTTCTGCCCTTTAGATATTCCACAGCCCGTTCACCATAATAACACCATCCCAAGATGGTTGAAAAAGCGAAAGTCAGCAGGCCAAAGGTGAGCAGGGGCGTTCCGATGACAGGAATCTTAGAGAACGCAGCCTTTGTAAGTGTAGCACCATTCTCATAGCTGATGTCGGGATAGGCGATGATACTGCTCACAATAACCATTCCTGTCAGGGCGCAGATGACAACCGTATCCCAGAAAGTACCACTGGAGGAGACAAGTGCCTGACGAACGGGATTACGTGTCTGAGCTGCTGCGGCAACGATGGGCGCAGAACCGAGACCAGATTCATTGGAGAACAATCCTCGTGCTATACCGAAGCGGGCTGCCATCATGACGGTGGTGCCGATAAAACCACCACCTGCAGCCTGGGGACTGAAAGCTGAGACGACGATCAGTTTCATAGCAGGCCACAGATAGTCTGCATTCAGACAAAGGATAATGATACAACCGATGACATAGAAGAACGCCATAAAAGGAACCAGCATACCACATACGCGGGCAATGCTTTTTACACCTCCCAAAACCACAGCACCTGTCATCAGGCAGACAAAGGTGCCTGTGATATAAGGCGAAATACCGTAGGTTTCGAAGGTCAGGGTGGCGATGGCGTTGGCTTGTACGGTATTACCGATGCCGAAAGAGGCGCAGGCGGTAAAGATGGCAAACAAAATGGCAAGCCATTTCCAACCGAGACCACGCTCTAAGGCATACATAGGCCCCCCCAGCATTTTTCCTTCAGCTGTCTTCGTGCGGTATTTGATGGCCAATAGCCCTTCTGCATATTTTGTGGAGATGCCAAAGACACCCGTCAACCAGCACCATAAAACGGCACCAGGTCCGCCTAAGGCTACAGCTGTGGCCACACCGATGATGTTGCCTGTTCCGATAGTGGCAGCTAAAGCGGTAGCCAGCGATTTAAATTGGGACACGTCACCGCTTGCATTCGGATCGCGCTTCACAGAGAGTCGTATCGCTGTGAAAATCTTACGCTGCGGGAATCGTAGGATGATGGTTAGATAAATATGTGTACCTAATAATAGGATAATCATTGGCCACCCCCATAACCAACCGCTTATTTCTTCCAATATTTGATTAAGCCAGTCCATTTTTGTGTCGATATTATTTCTCGAATTGAATGTCTATGTTCTTATATCCCATTGAGCGTAACAGTTTCATAAAGCTTTCACGGGCATTGTCTTCTGCCGTGTTGAGGTTGGCGGTTGTCAGACAATGGGCTATCATCTTCCTGTAGGCGCGCTTGTACAAGGCTTCACGATCTTCAGCCTTCCATGTCCCACTCTCAAAGAACGATTTTGTGCGGGCCTCATCGATAAAGTCATGGTCTAAAAGTCCCACCTTGGGTAATGTTAGGAAGAGGGTGTCATTCCGTTGTCGTATCCATTTGGGCTCCACTTGTTTCATATTGACACCTAAGCGCAACGTACCATAATAGATACGTACCAATTGGTCGTCGCTGAAGAGACGTTTACGGGTGGTGTCCACTAATTCCTCTGTACTGATACTCAAAAACTCCCATTCCCCAACGGCTTTGATACTCTCAATCTGTGTTGGTGTGAGCCCGATACTGTCGTCTGAACCCATCTCCAGACGGGCATCGCCTAAGGAACGGTATATCCATACTGCTAACAGGATAACTGCAATAATGGCAGTAGCAACGGTGATGCTTCGGATGTTCTCTATCGTTTTTCTCATGGGATAATCTCTAATAGTTTCTTCAAATCTTCAACACCGTACTGCTTACGGTAAGCAATGGTGATGTTCTCTTCCTGATAGCCTAATTCCGTTAGCATCGGCACTAGGATGCGGGCTGAGTTCTCGCGGGCTATCTCGAAGATTCCTAATTGCGGAATGCTCTGGATGATGGCTGCTCGTCCTTGCTGTTCATAATTGGCCATTTCGGCATCGCTGAAATGGGCACGCGAGAAGGCTACATATTCGCGAATCTCCTTTTGGTTGATTTTTGAACTGGTCATCACCACTTTTGGCTCTGGCAATAGGATGGTGATCTTGTCGCCAGAACGCTCGACATTCTTCTCTGAGAATTGGCTGAAATCAATATAAGCCTTAAGAGTGGCATCCATAGGGATCGCAATCTTCCGCTCGCCCAAGGGAACCTTAAAGTTGAAGTCTTTTTGCAGCAGACTGCCTTTCAATCGGATGACATCGTCATGGGTCACAATCTTATGGACCTTTACCTCAGCTGTATAAAGTCGTGAACATTTCTGTATCTGCGTAATCAGCATCGGCAATGTGTCGGTAGCCTGATAAACACCGTTTTCGTCTGCTTTCTCACCCTTGCAGGCACAGAGTGTCCAAAGGAGAATGGGCAATATGTAGATGATTCTTTTCATGTTCGTTGGTAAATGATGGGCAAAGATAATAAAAAAATGGCGTTTTGCTGAAAGTCATGGCGATTTTTTTTATTTCAATTAAACTTTTTTGCCGTTTTGGTGTCAAATAGATAGTTGCAAATCAAAATAATTAGTTAGAAACATTAAAAATTTAAAGTAACATGAAACGATTCGTAATGATTATGACCGCTGCTGTACTGATGGGTACAACTGCAATGGCACAAGGTAACAACGGACAACGTCCACAGTTTGACAGAACAGAGATGATCAAGCAGCGCACAGACGCTATGGTTGAGAAGTACAAGCTTGATGCTGATCAGGCCAAGAAGCTTCTGGAGTTGAATACCAAGAATGCTGAGACGATGGGTCCTGGCATGGGTATGGGCCGTATGGGCGGTGGCCGTCCTGGTGGTATGGGTGGCCGTCGTGGCGGTGGTCAGGCAGGTCAGGGTGGTCAAGGCGCTCCCCAGATGGGTGGCGGTGGCTTCCAGATGACTGAGGAGCAGCGCGCTCAGTTCGAGGAGATGCGTAAGCAGAGAGAAGAGAACCAGAAGAAATACGATGCCGAGTTGGAGAAAATCCTGACTCCCGATCAGTTCAAGAGCTATCAGAAGGATATGGAGGAACAGCGTGCACAGCGTGGTCGCCGTGGCATGGGCGGCCCTGGTGGCGGTGGTTTTGGCGGTAGAAACTAAAAAAGAAGTCAAAAATATTTGGTTGTTTAGTAAGAAAGCACTATCTTTGCAGCTGAATCATTAAACCAAAAGTAATGAAGAAGCTCGTAAAGATAGTGTTTTTTTGTATGTTGGCCATGCTCGTTGTCAGCTGTAGTGAAAAAAAGAAGCATGACGATATTATAGCCCCGAAGGCTGAGAAACCTAAGTTGCAGGCTCCCGTTCGTATGCAGGACTATAATCAAACGACAGACGTGAAGTGGCTGAACAAGAATTATCAGGTGGTAGTGAATCGTACACCTGACGACAGTCTCCGTATGGTTAAGGATGAAACAGGACAGAAATACGTGGACAATCGTATTTCGCTGCGCATTATCCGTGCCGATGGTAGTGTCTTCTTCAGCAAGTCGTTCACCAAAGCTGCATTTGAGAGCCTTTTGAATGACGATTATCGCAAAACGGGTATTTTGGAAGGGTTGGTGTTCGATAAGGTGGAGGGAAATAATCTTTTCTTTGCTGCCAGCGTCTGTCATCCCCAAACTGATGAATACATCCCGATGGTCGTGTCGGTGAGCAATTTAGGTGATGTAGGTATCAAGTTGGATAATCAGTTGGATACAAACGGAGGAAATCCAGAGGACGATGATGACGAATGAGAAAGGGCAGATCACGTTTGATAGTTTCATTCGTGGAGCCATCGGTGTTCTGATACTGGTGGGCATCGTGATGTTGTTGAACAGACTGAGTAATGTGCTCGTTCCGTTCTTCCTAGCCTGGCTGATTGCCTATATATTGTTCCCTTTGGTGAAATTCTTCCAATACCGCTGTCGGATGAAGTACCGCGTATTTGGCATCCTTAGTGCCTTTTTGGTTACAGGTGCTATACTGACAGTTGTTTTCTGGCTGATGATTCCGCCGATGGTAGAAGAGAGTTTGAGGGTAAAAGATTTGTTGGTGGCGTACGTGACCAACAATGAGACGATGAGTAACATCCCAAGAATGATACAGGAATACGTTCGGGATCATCTCAGCGCCGAACAGATACAAGCCATTGTGACTCAAGATGGTTTCTTGGAGGGTATTAAGGTCACGCTCCCTAAACTATGGGATGTCATCACACAGTCTATCAGCATCGTTTCGAGTGTGTTTACGCTGACAATGGTAGCTCTCTATACCTTTTTAATATTATTGGATTATGAGGATATCAATCGTGGATGGCCTAATCTGTTGCCGCAGCGTTATCGTGCTTTTGCGATGCAATTGGTCAGCGATGTAGAGGTCAGTATGAACAAATATTTCCGTGGTCAAGCCTTGGTGGCATTGTGTGTGGGTATCCTGTTCAGCATCGGTTTCCTGATTATCGATTTCCCCATTGCTGTGGGTTTGGGCATGTTTATTGGCTTGCTTAATATGGTGCCTTATCTGCAACTGATAGGATTTGTGCCGGCTATCCTCCTCGCAATTGTGAAGGCTGCTGATACAGGTCAGAACTTCTGGTTTATTATGCTGTTGGTGCTCATCGTATTTGCTGTGGTGCAGATCATTCAGGACACCTTCCTTACACCGAAGATTATGGGTCATGTTACGGGCCTCCATTCGGCTATCATCCTGTTATCGCTTTCTATCTGGGGCTCTTTGCTGGGTATTCTCGGTATGATTATTGCCCTGCCGCTCACCACATTGAGCATCAACTATTATCAAAAGTTTGTTATCAGGAAAGAGAAGTTGGCAGAAGAAATAGTACCTCAGGAATCCTCTGAATCTTAACAAAGTTAAAATAACGACCATTCGTATCAAAAAACCGCAATTGTAATCATAAAAAAAACACAAAAGCATAGTCGGGAGGCATAACCTTCCGACTTTATTATTATCTTTGTAATCGAATTTATGAATAATCAATCAGAACTTAGTTTATTATCAACTTTATATTCAACCAACTAATTTATTTATGTACTACTATCAAAAATTCCTTTCTGCCATGTGTGCAGGTGTGTTGATGTTTGGTGCATCTTCTATTCCTGTTCGTGTGATGGCAACAGATGCAGTCGCCCAAGCGCAGACTGCTGTACAGGTAAAGGGCGTAGTCCTCGACTCTAATGGAGAACCCATCATGGGGGCTGCTGTCATTGAAGTGGGTACTCAAGGCAATGGAACGGTGACAGGAGCTGACGGCTCATTCACCTTGTCGATTACCCGGGGTGCCAAGATCAGAATCTCTTATGTCGGCTACAAGACCGTCACTATGACGCCTGTGGCAGGTAGAACGACCAACATCACCCTCGAAGAAGAATCCGAGATGCTGAACGATGTGGTGGTCGTTGGTTATGGTACTCAACAGAAGAAACTCGTGACAGGTGCAACGACGCATGTGACCTCTGAGAACATTGAGGCCGTCAATGCTGTTGATGCCTTCGGCGCTTTGCAGAGTTTGGCTTCTGGTATGAACATCGTGATGAGTTCCGGACAGCCTGGTGAGGGTTACAAGGTAACGATCCGTGGTATGGGTACTGCCGGTTCCAACACCCCGCTCTATGTAGTCGACGGTGTGCCCGGTGCCAATATCGAAGACCTCTCTCCGAACGACATCGAGAGCATCGACATCCTGAAGGATGCTGCTTCCAGCGCCATCTACGGTGCCCGTGCTTCTAACGGTGTTATTCTCGTGACCACCAAGAAAGGTAAGGTTGGACGTCTGCAGGTGTCTTTCGACGGCTATATCGGTTGGCAGAATCCAAATACCAACGACGTGACACCTTTGAATGCCAAGCAGTATATGGAGATCAACGACTTGGCCTACACCATCCAGGGCGTTGCTACCTACGATTGGGCCACATTGATTCCAAAACAGTACGCACAGATCATGAACGGCACCTGGAACGGTACCAACTGGTTGGAGGAGACCACCATCGACAATGCGCCGATGCACAATGCCTCCCTCACCATCTCAGGTGGTAACGATCAGTCGCGCTTTGCCCTTGGTTTCACGAAATACCACCAGACAGGTACGCTGGGTGCACCTGCCGATCCGAAGTTCGACCGCTATACCGTTCGTATGAATTCTGATTATTCTCTGATCAAGAGTAAGGGACGTGATATCTTGAAGATTGGTGAGAATATCACCTTCTCTGCTACCGATAAGCGCGGCGTTTCTGTAGGCGGTATTTATGGTAACAGCATCCGTAACCTCTTGGCTATGAGTCCGTTGCTGCCAGCCTACAATGACAATGGCGAACTCTATGAGTACGCAGATATTCTGGCCGACGGCTGGGACTTCAGCGCTGAGATGGCTAACCCGCTGGCTCAGATGAAATATAACAATGGCAATGGCTATAACAAGGGCTGGCGCCTGCAGACCAATTTCTTCCTGGAGTTCTCACCCATCAAGGACCTGACCTGGCGCACTAGTGCTGGATGGCTCTATCGCCATCGTGAGAGCCGCAGCTATACGCCGGTCTATGAGCTCAGCGCCAAGTCGTCGAATCCTAACGACGATATTAGCCAGAGCCAGTCATACAGCATCCGTTGGTCATTGGAGAACACCCTGAATTGGAAGAAGTCGTTCGGTCTTCATAACATCGATGCCCTCCTTGGACAGTCTGTCGAGAAATGGGGATATGGTAATGGTGTCAACGTGACGAACTCCAATTCTCTCTTCCCGGGATCTTTCGATCATGCCTTTATTGCCAATGCCAATGTGGTGGATCCTGCCTATACCTCTATTGGTGGAAGTCCGGAGTCACAAGGATCTCTTGCGTCATTCTTCGGACGTGTCAACTATAACTACAACGAGACCTACCTGCTCTCGCTCGTACTCCGTGCCGATGGTTCTTCCAACTTCGCCCGTGGCAAGCGCTGGGGTTACTTCCCCTCAGTTTCTGCTGGTTGGGTGATGACCAACGAGAGTTTCATGGAGTCGACAAAGTCTTGGCTCGACTTCTTGAAGATCCGCGCTAGCTGGGGACAGAACGGTAACTGTAACATCTCCAACTTCCAGTATCTGGCCACCATCGCTTTCGACGATCCTTATTATTTCGACAGTAAGGACAATCCCGGTCTCGGTGCCTATCCTAACATCCTTCCCAACGAGGATGTGAAGTGGGAGACCTCCGAGCAGCTCGACTTAGGTTTCGATATGCGTTTCCTCAACAGCCGTCTGGGCTTCTCCTTCGACTGGTATAAGAAGACCACTAAGGACTGGCTCGTTGTGGCCCCGATGTTGCTCTCATACGGTACAGGTGCTCCCTATATCAACGGTGGTGATATTGAGAACAAGGGTTATGAGATTCAGCTGAGCTGGAACGACAAGATTGGCAAGGACTTCAAATATGGTATCACGGCCAACTTCTCGCATAATAAGAATGAAGTTACCCGTCTGGCCAATTCCGAGGGTATCATCCACGGAGGTTCCAATGCTATTGCTCAGAATACCGCAGAGCTCTATCGCCTGCAGGTAGGTTATCCTATTGGTTATTTCTGGGGCTATGAGATGGAAGGTATCATTCAGAACGAGGCTGACCTCCAGGATTATATCGACCGTAACTGTAGTGGCGACAAGGCCAATTCTCTTCAGGGCGCATCTCTGCAGCCTGGTGACGTGAAGTTCGTTGATTACAATGGCAATGGAAAGATAGATACTGGTGACGCTGATAAGACCATGATCGGCGACCCGAATCCAGACTACACCGTTGGTCTGAATATCACCGTGGCCTATAAAGGCTTCGACCTCGGTATCAACGGTTACGGTTCCTTCGGACAGCAGGTGGCCAAGAGCTATCGTCAGTTCTCCGACCATCCCGATGATAACTACTGTACCGATGTCTATACCAAGTATTGGACGGGCGAGGGCAGTACCAACGAATATCCGCGCTTCTCTGACGGTAAGACCGCTAACATGTCTGAGATTTCACGCGTTTGGATTGAGGATGCCGACTTCTTCAAGATCTCACGCATCTCCTTCGGCTACGACTTCAAGAAGCTTTATTCCAAGCTTCCCGTACAGAAGTGCCGCCTCTATGTGTCACTCAACAATTTCATCTGTTTCACCGGCTACTCTGGTATGGATCCTGAAGTGGGCTTCGGCAATGGTACAAGCTGGGCTTCTGGTATCGACTGCGGCTACTATCCGTCATCCCGTTCGTTCCAGGTGGGCATGAATGTCAACTTCTAAACATTGAAGAATTGAAAAAAATAAAGAATTGAAGTTATGAAAACGATATATCAATTAATCTGCGCAATCTGCGTAATCTGTGGTATCTGCGCCTGTGAGGACTTTCTCGACACAGATAACCTCACGATGAAGGATACCTCGAACTTCCCGATTAACGAGACCGACGCCACACAGATGGTGAATGGTATCTATTCGGTGATGAACAGAAACCTGGCCGACCCCGAAGAAGATCCCTTCTTTGTGTTTGATATCGCCTCCGACGACCGTCTTGGCGGTGGTAGCCAGAGTAACATCGGTGCTCAGGGCGTCGACCGTCTGATGAACGCTTACGTCGACTGGATGAAACCGCTCTGGAAACAGCGCTATGCCGGTATCAACCGTGCCAATAATGCCTTGGAGACCATCGACAAAGTGACCGAATGGTCTTCTCCCGACAAGAAAAACCAGCTGCTCTGCGAGATCTATTTCCTCCGTGCTTGGTACTTCTTCAATCTTGCACAGGTGTTCAATGGCGTTCCTCTGGTACTCTCTACCACACCTCAGAACCTGCCGAAGGCTACACCCGATGAGGTATATGCCCAGATTGCTTCCGACCTGAAGAAGTCTATCGAGTTCGGCCCGTCAACCAAGTATCCTGCCTTTGGCGAGGGTCGTGTGTCGAAATGGGCTGCTGAGGGTATGATGGCCCGCGTATGGCTGTTCTATACCGGCTTCTATGGCAAGTCAGAACTGCCTCTTCCCGAGGGTGAGGGTGGCAGCATCTCCAAGTCTCAGGTGGCTTCCTGGCTCGAGGATTGTATCCAGAATAGCGGCTTCGGACTCGTTTCCGACCAGCGTAACCTCTGGCCCTACACCAATCCTTATACCGCCAAGGATTATCCCTATGCCAATGACAATAACTTGAACTGGGAAACCGACGAGAACAAGGAGAGCATGTTTGCCATCAAGATGTCGAACAAACCGGGTTGGAGTGCTGAGTCTCAGTTGCGCCACAACCGTATCGTGGAGTTCTATAATCTGCGCAAGACCAACGAGTCAGCTTTCCCGTTCTCAGTTCAGGGCTATTCCAATGGTCCCGTTTGTGAAAAGTTGTGGACAGATTGGGCTGAAGATCCGGACTATGCAGGTGACTATCGCCGTGTAGGTTCTATCTGCGACCGTGCAGTAGAAATTCCCGATTACAAGGGTGACCCCGCCAAGGAGGTGGAGAATACCAACTTGCTGGCCAAGAAGTATATCGGTTGTGAGGCTTACAACGAGGATCACAGCAGCCGCTATCTCAGCTATGGCTACTACTATGGTAGTGAGAACAACCGTCAGACAGGTCTGACACAGTCTATCGTATGGCTGCGCTTTGCTGATGTGCTGCTGATGCACTCAGAGCTCACCGATGGTAAGGTCATCTATAATGGTAAGAGTGGTCTGAATGCTGTTCGTCAGCGTGCCAATCTGCCTGACATTGCCTATTCTCTGCAGAACCTGAAGAAGGAGCGTCGCTATGAGCTCTGCTTCGAGGCCGTGCGCTGGAACGACCTGCGCCGTTGGGGTGATGTACAGGAGAAGGTGAAGAACCAGGTAGGCAACTACATTACCAACCAGGGCATTCCTGGCGAGTATGCCTTTACCAACGACTTTATGCAGCGTTATCGTGACACCGATGGTGGTTTCTTCAAGATTCCTGAGGATCAGGTAACACTTTCTGAGGGTGTCCTTGAGCAGAACCCAGGTTGGGGTGATGGAACGAACTGGGCTAAGGGCGACCTACCTTATAAGTTCAAATAAGAGACACTTATCTAACAATAAGAGGCACTTCCTTTCAAAGAAGTGCCTCTTATTTTTGATTAAGTCATTCTTATAAAGAAAGCATGATTTTTCCCCAGTTTTCGCAGAAATCTGTCATGGTGGGGAAGAGTAGGTCAGCATTGGCGTCTAAGAGCGTTTGCGCTGGCAAAGGCCCTGTATTGACGGCAATGGTGAAGATCTTAGCTGCTGCACCAGCACGAATACCTAGTGGGGCATTCTCCACGACAAAGGCTTCATAGGGCTGTAGGTCTCCGGCTTTGCGAAGCCCTTTCAGATAGGGATCGGGCTTGGGCTTACCACGACGGACATCGTAGGCGGTGGTAATATGGCCTTCGTCGACGAACGTACCGAAATCTTTCAGGATACGATTGATGAGCGGTTTTTGTCCGCTGCCCGTAACTACACCTATCTGGATGTTGTCGTCGTGTATCTGTTGCATTAATGCCAGAATACCTGGCATGACTGGAGCCTCTGGTAGCTCATGGAAGATTCGGCTCTTGACATCATACATCTTTTGAGCCTCGGCTTCGTCAATCTCACGGCCCTGCTGACGTGCTACCATCTTGCGGATAGTTTCTACACCGCGGGCGCCCTCTGTTGCATAGGCGTCATCGGCAGTCATCTCGATGCCAAACTGCGCCATCGACTGCTGCCAGGCAATAGCATGATTTGGCATAGAGTCGTATAGCACGCCATCCATGTCAAAGAGCACGGCTTTGGGGTTCAGCGCCTCAAAGCCGTTTCTTTCCAGGTATTGCTTAATCGCCAGTTGATACATTCTAAATATTCTAGGGACTTCCTAGGATTCCTAGGCTTCCTTTGCCAGACGCTCCTTGATGGCCTTGCTATCAGCTTCATAACCAGGCTTGTCGAGCAGGGCGAACATATTCTTCTTATACGCCTCTACGCCAGGCTGGTTGAAAGGATTCACACCCAGTACATTACCGCTGATGCCACAGCCAATCTCGAAGAAGTAAATCAACTGTCCGAGGTAACGCTCGTTCAAGCGAGGCATGGTGATGCGGATATTAGGTACGCCACCGTCGACATGAGCCAGACGGGTACCGAGCTCTGCCATCTTGTTCACTTCGTCCACACGCTTGCCAGCCAGGAAGTTCAGACCATCGAGATTTTCCTCATCCTCAGGGAAGAGCAGTTTCTTTTCAGGCTCTTCAACGCTGATGACCGTCTCGAAGATGGTGCGCTCACCGTCCTGAATCCATTGTCCCATAGAGTGCAGATCGGTAGTGAAGTCTACTGATGCAGGGAAGATACCCTTTTTGTCCTTACCCTCAGACTCACCATAGAGCTGCTTCCACCACTCGCTCATAAAGTGCAGTTTAGGCTGGAAGTTTACCATGATCTCAATCTTCTTGCCACTCTGGTAGAGACCGTTACGAACGGCAGCATACTGGGCTGCGGGGTTCTCTGCAAAGGGAACATCCTTGCCACAAGCTTTCTCCATATCCTGAGCACCGCCAACGAGTTCCTTAATGTCGAAACCTGCACAGGCGATAGGCAGCAGACCTACTGGAGTCAGTACTGAGAAACGACCACCTACGTTGTCGGGGATGATAAAGCTCTTGTAGCCTTCCTTGTCAGCACAAGTGCGGGCAGCACCCTTCTTGGCATCAGTAATGGCCACGATTACCTTCTTGGCCTCCTCTTTACCACGCTGAGCCTCGCATTGCTTCTTCAGCAGACGGAAGGTGAGGGCGGTTTCTGTGGTGGTGCCTGATTTCGAGATGTTGATCACACCGAACTTCTTGTCCTTCAGATACTCTGTCAGTTCGAAGAGATAATCCTCACCAATATTATTACCTGCAAAGAGGATGGTTGGATTCTTCTTATCGGCCACAAGCCATGCAAACGAATTGCTCAGGGCTTCGATAACGGCACGTGCTCCCAGATAGCTTCCGCCAATACCTGCTACGACGATAGCCTCGCAGTTCTGACGGAGTGTATTGGCACAAGCCTGCAGTTCGTCGAGGAATGCAGGGGTGATGCTTGATGGCAGATGCAGCCAACCTAAAAAATCGTTACCTGGACAAGTGCCATCTTCCAAAGCCTGCTGTGCAGCCTTTACTTTAGGTTCAAAACTCTCTACAGCTCCTTCTTTCAAGAAGCAAGCTGCCTTCGTAATGTCAAGTTTAATGTTACTCATATATTATCTAAATGAATCTGTTAATAATTTTATTTCAATTTGTGGGGCGATGCGTTCATATAAAATGTTGTACACGGCATCAAGGATAGGCATGTTTACGTGCCAATGACGGTTGATTTCCTTCATACATTTTGTACCGAAGTAACCCTCGGCAATCATCTCCATCTCTATTTGTGCACTCTTCACGCTGTAGCCTTTGCCGATCATGGTTCCAAAGGTGCGGTTACGTGAGAAATTGCTGTAGCCCGTTACCAACAGGTCGCCCAGATACACGCTGTCATAGGCATTGCGCTCGATGGGGTAGACGGCCGTTAGGAAACGGTTCATCTCCTGCACGGCATTGGCCATGAGTACAGCCTGGAAATTGTCACCGTATTTCAAACCGCTGCAGATACCGGCTGCTATGGCGTAGACATTTTTCAGCACAGAGGAATATTCGATACCGAGCACGTCCGATGAGGTCTTCGTCTTGATAAACTCACTAGTGAGCACATCGGCAAAGGCCTGTGCCTTCTCGCGGTCAGCACAGCCAACAGTCAGATAGCTGAGTCGCTCCAAAGCCACTTCCTCTGCATGTGATGGTCCACCCAGGCACGCCAGATTGTCGTAGGGAACATCGAATACCTGATGGAAATATTCCGAGCAGACGAGGTTTTCATCAGGTACAATACCTTTGATGGCGGTGATGACAAACTTATCGCGGATACGGGTCTTCAGTTTCTTGAGATGACCTTTCAGATAGGGCGATGGTGTGACGAATACCAACGTATCATACTGCTGCACGATACGGTTGATGTCGCTTTCAAATTGTATCTCGTTGACATCAAAATGTACACTGGTAAGATAAGCAGGGTTGTGGCCCATGCGACGGAATTCCTCGATACGGTCGTCACGACGCATATACCAGCCGATGTGATGGGTGTGGCCCACCACGATCTTGGCTATCGCCGTTGCCCACGAGCCTCCGCCAATAATTGCTATCTTACCACAGTCGAACACCTTGATATTTTACAATTTTACAATTTACAATTTGGCTTGTGCCTTCTCAATCCAGGCAGCGACTTCATCGACTGAAGGCTTCTGGAGTTCGAGCTTGTACTTCTTGAAGATTTCGCCAATCTTCTGCTGCAGGCCCTGAGGCTTCTCGTCCTTGATGTTGGTGATCAGGTTGAAGCCTGCCTTGCGGAGTACGGGGACGATGTCCTCGGGAACGCCGATCTCTGCCCATTCGGCAGGTGTGCTCTGAGGAATCTTCTTCTCAGGCTTCATCTGCGGGAACAGCATCACCTCGCCAATGGCGAACTTACCTGTGAGCAGCATCACCAGACGGTCGATACCGATACCGATACCAAATGTAGGAGGCATACCATACTGCAGAGCGCGCAGGAAGTCGTGATCGATGATCATCGCCTCATCATCGCCCTTGTCAGCAAGCTTCATCTGCTCTACGAAACGCTCCTCCTGATCGATAGGATCGTTCAGCTCGGAATAGGCATTAGCCAGCTCCTTACCATTCACCATCAGCTCGAAACGTTCAGTAAGGCCGGGCTTAGAACGGTGCATCTTGGTAAGAGGTGACATCTCAACGGGATAATCGGTAATGAAGGTTGGCTGGATGAAAGTGCCCTCGCAGAACTCACCAAAGAGTTCGTCGATGAGCTTACCCTTACCCATGGTCTCATCTACGTCCATGCCCTTAGAAAGGCAGAACGCACGAATCTCGTCCTCAGTCTTGCCGTCGCAGTCGAAACCAGTCTTCTCCTTGATGGCATCGAGGATAGGCAGACGACGGAATGGAGCCTTAAACGAGATGATGTTGCCATCGATTTCAACCTCGGGCTTGCCATTCACAGCTGTACAGATTTCCTCCAGCATCTTCTCGGTAAAGGTCATACCCCACAGGAGGTCCTTATAGCTGACGTAGAGCTCCATGCAGGTGAACTCGGGGTTGTGGGTCTTATCCATACCCTCGTTGCGGAAGTTCTTGCCCATCTCGTACACACCCTCAAAACCACCAACGATAAGGCGCTTTAGGTAAAGCTCGGTAGCGATACGCATGTACATGTCCTGGTTCAGGGCATTGAAGTGAGTGATGAATGGGCGGGCAGATGCACCACCTGCGATGCTCTGCAGGATAGGTGTGTCAACCTCTGTATAACCAGCCTCGTCGAGAATACGACGCATGGTGCGGATGATCGTTGCACGCTTCAGGAAAGTGTCCTTAACGCCCTCGTTAACCACTAGGTCGACATAACGCTGGCGATAACGCAACTCGGGATCATCAAACTTATCGTAAGCCACGCCGTCCTTATATTTCACGATAGGCAGGGGCTTCAATGACTTAGAAAGCAGCGTCAACTCAGATGCATGTACAGAAATCTCACCCGTCTGGGTGCGGAACACCTTACCCTTCACGCCGATGAAATCGCCAATATCTAGCAGACGCTTAAATACATTATTATATAGGTCCTTGTTCTCGCCCGGACAGATGTCGTCGCGGGTGATGTACACCTGAATGCGGCCTTTGGAGTCCTGAAGTTCGGCAAACGATGCCTTACCCATCACGCGACGGCTCATCATACGACCAGCGATGACGACCTCACGAGACTCTTCATCATCCTTGAAATTCTCCTTAATATCTGTGCTGAATGCATTCGTGGGATATTCAGCAGCAGGATATGGGTTAATACCCATGTTTCGTAATTCTTGCAGACTCTCTCGTCTGCCAATTTCTTGTTCGCTTAATTCTAAAACATTCATCTTTTTCAAAAAATAATAGCTTTTATGGGTGCAAAGTTACGAAAATATCTCGGAAAATGCAAGATTAGGGTAAATATTTGCAAAAAAGTTGGTAAAGATTTGGTTGTTTATCAAATTATTTCTATTTTTGTAGCAGAATAACTAAAGAAGTAGCTATGGATCAGAAAACGGTTAAGAAAAGAGTTGTAGGTGTTGACGTCAGTCTTGACGCTACTGCGTATGCTATTGTAGATGTCAGGGGAAACATCATAGTCAAAGATTCTTTTCCTACAGAAGATTACCCGGAGATAGGCGCTTTTGTTGCGAAGTTGAGCGATGGCATCATCCAGATGATTGAAGCCAATGGCGGTTTTGAGTCCATTCGTTCTGTGGGCATCAGCGCCCCGAGTGCGAACTATAAGTTGGGTAGCATTGTCAACTCTCCCAATTTCCCGTGGAAGGGGGTCATCCCCTTGTCCGCTTTGTTGCGCGACAGATTAGGTCTGGCTGTAGCCGTGGCGAACAATTCTCATGTGGTGGCTCTCGGTGAACATGCTTTTGGATGTGCTCGTGGTATTCGCGACTTTATTGTGATCACCCTCGGATCGGGATTGGGCAGTTGTGTCTTTACAGATGGTAGTGTGAAACTGGGCTCTGACGGTTATGCCGGTGAGATCGGACACACTTGTATTCGTCATGAAGGTCGTCTGTGTGGCTGCGGTAATAAGGGTTGTCTGGAGGCCTATACCGCTACGAAGGGTATTATCCGTACGGCTCGTGAGATTATGACGGAGTCGGCAGAACCCTCAAAGATGCGCCGTGAGCCGAAACTGACACCAAGGGTGATTGCAGGGTTGTGTGATGAGGGTGACGCCTTGGCCATCGAGACCTTCCGCAGGACAGGTGAAGCTCTGGGTCTCGGACTTGCCAACTATGCCTCTGTCGTCGATCCTGAGGCCATCATCTTTACGGGAGGTATTGCCAGAGCCGGTAAATGGCTGATGGAACCAGCTCAGAAAGCTTTTGAGGAACATGTATTCCATAACATCAAGGGCAAGGTAAAGTTCCTGGCCTCTGAACTGGAGGAAGGTGAGCGTAATATACTTGGTGCCAGCGTGTTGGCTTGGGAGGTGAAGGAATATTCTCTGTTTGTTGAATCCTAATGAAAATCAATATGGAAGCAGTTGATAAAATCAAAACCCGAGTTGTTGGCGTTGACATCCGTGAAGTAAGAACCACCTATGCCGTGGTGGATATCCGTGGCGAGATTATTGCGATGGACTATTTTATGACGATGGACTATCCTGATATATCTGATTATGTTAGTGCCCTGAGTGAGAAGATCATCATGCTTGTCGAGGAGAATGGTGGCTATGAGATGATACGTTCCATAGGTATGAGTGCGCCTAGTGCCAACTTTATGACTGGTTGTATTGAGAATGCCGCCAATATGCCGTGGAAAGGTGTTGTTCCTCTGGCAGCGATGCTGCGCGACCGTCTCGGACTGGCTGTGGCATTGGCTAACGACGCTCATGTTACCGCATTGGGCGAGAAGGCCTTCGGTAGTGCTCACGGTCTGAAGGATTTCGTGGTGGTGTCGATCAGTCACGGTGGTCTCGGCAGTTGTATCTTCATGGACGGAAAGCCTCATCTGGGCGTGAACGGATTTGCCGGAGAGGTGGGCCACTCCTGCGTGGAAGTCGGTGGCCGTGAGTGTGGCTGTGGACGCAGAGGCTGTCTGGAGACCTACTGTTCTGACAAGGGTCTTGTAAGGACCGTAGAAGAACTGTTGAAGGCTGAGGAACTGCCGTCGGCATTGAAGGGATTAAAGAATATTAGTGTCCAGACGGTGGCTTATTATTGCGATCAGGGTGATCAGGTGGCTATCGAGGCTATGCGCCGTCTGGGATTCATGCTCGGACTGGGCTTGGCCAACTACGCCTCGATCCTGAATCCTGAGGCGATCATCCTGACGGGTGATATGATGCAGGCTGGCAAATGGCTGCTGAAACCCATGCGGAAGTCGTTTGATGAGCATGTGTTCCATAATATCCAGGGTGAGACGCGTCTGCTGGTATCCATCTTGAAGGAAGGAGAGCGTGACGTACTGGGAGCCAGCGCATTGGCCTGGGATGTGAAAGAGTATTCATTGTTTAAATAAAAATTCGTAAGAATGGAGGAAAATAATATCAAAACAAAGGTTGTCGGTGTAGATATCAGCATCGAGAGTACAACCTATGCAATGGTGGATGTCAGAGGTAATATCTTGGCAGAAGACGCCTTCCCAACGGAAGACTATCCTGATGTGAATAATTTCGTGACGGCACTTAGTGAGAAGATCGTGACGATGGTCGAGCAGAATGGTGGTTATGAGACGATCCGTTCCATCGGCGTCAGCTGTCCTAGTGCCAGTACGGTGTCAGGATGTATAGAGAATGCGGCTAACCTGCCGTGGAAGGGTATCGTGCCTCTGTCTGCCATGCTCCGCGACCGTATCGGACTGGCTGTGGGCTTGTCCAACGATGCGCATATCTCGGCCTTGGGTGAGTATGCCTTCGGTTCTGCCCACGGTATGCAGAATTTCATCATCATCAGTCTGGGTGTCGGCATCGGCAGCTGTTTCTTCTCTGATGGTCATGAACATTGTGGTCACGGTGGCTATGCTGGCGAGTTCGGACATACCTGTGTCTATCCTGATGGTCGTCAATGTGGCTGTGGCAACAAGGGCTGTATCGAGGCCTATGTGGGCGCAAAGGGTATTGTCCAGACCGCTAAGGAAATGATGGCAGCAAGCGATGCGCCTTCTTTGATGCGCAATCTGGAGAAATTGTCACCACGCACTATCAAGGAGTGCTGCGACCAGGGTGATGAGATGGCTATCGAGGTCTATCGCCGTACGGGCCGTATCCTGGGACAGGGTTTGGCAACCTATGCCTCATTGATTGATCCAGAGGCTTTCATTTTTACAGGTGGTATATCCCACGCAGGTCATTGGCTGTTGGATTCAGCCGAGGAAGTGTTTAATGAATTGGTATTCGGCAACCTGAAACAAAAGGTCAGATTTATTGTCTCGACCTTCAACGATCGCGAGCGCGATGTGCTGGGTGCCAGCGCTCTGGCTTGGAGCGTTCCTGAATATTCACTCTTTAAGTAAACGTTGTGGACGTAGAAAGAATCAACCGGATTATCAACGAGAAACCCAACCTGAGTACCGCCCTCGGCATGGAGTTCATTTCCACGCCCGAGGACGATACTTGTATGGCACGTATGAAGGTTGACGAGCGTAATCGTCAGCCTTTTGGTTTTCTAAGCGGAGGCGCCTCATTGGCGTTGGCCGAGAATGTGGCGGGCGTCGGCTCTTCAGCCCTCTGTCCCCATTGTGCCTGTGTGGGCATAGAGGTGAGTGGTAGCCACGTGAAGGCGGTGGCCGAGGGCGATTGCGTGACGGCTTATGCCCGTCTGCTTAATAGGGGCACCACCCTCCATGTCTGGAATGTAGACATCAAGGATTCTTCCGGTGAACTGATCTCTAACGTCCGTGTCACCAATTATATCATCAAGCAGAAGAAAGAATGACGGCCTTTGCCATATACAGACTACCCCATGAAGACCACGCCACTCTGATCCGACAGTCAGAAGGTGAGCCTGAGGAATTTCTTTCTTGTGCAGAACTGAATGGAAGAAGGGGCTTTGTGGTGGCCCCTTTTCAGATATCCGAACAGCAACCCCTGCTCTTGATCCGTCCTGATGTCATCGAGACGGTGCCAATAGAAGGGAAGTTTTCCGCAGCAGAGTATTCTCTTACCTCTCACCTCTCACCTCTCACCTCTTCCTACGCCATCGACTTCGCCAGTTTCCACGCCCAATTAGTCTCCGGCACTTTCCGCAAGATCGTACTGGCGCGTTGTGCTGATGAAGAGACGCCTGAAGCGATTCCGCCTATGCAACTCTTCCATCGGGCTTGTATGCTCTATCCCCGTATGTTCATCGCGCTGGTTAATACTCCGAAGAGCGGTTGCTGGCTGACGGCTACACCCGAGATTCTCCTTGAAGGCACAGCCGATGCTTGGCGTACCATCGCGCTGGCAGGAACGATGAAACTGGAGGGCGACCAGCTCTGTGGCGAGGGTGAATCCTTGCGCTGGAGTACGAAAAATATCCAGGAACAGCGCATCGTCGCCACTTATATCACCGAGTGCCTCGAACAGTTCACAGGCGATTTCCATGAAGAGGGACCGCGCACCGTCAGGGCGGCTAATCTGGTGCATCTCCGGAGCGACTTCACCTTCTCACTCCCCGACAGCCAGCACCTTGGCGACCTTCTGCATACCCTCCATCCTACACCGGCTGTCTGTGGATTGCCGAAACGCACCGCTTTTGAATTCATCACCCACAATGAACATACGCCCCGTCGCTATTATAGTGGTTTTATGGGTATGCTCGATCCCGCAGCTGAAACGCATCTCTATGTCTCGTTGCGCTGCATGAACATTGAGGGGCGTCAATACCATCTCTATGCGGGCGGAGGCCTGCTCAAGGATAGCATTGAAGAGCAGGAGTGGGCGGAGACCGAAGCGAAACTAGAAACAATGAGAAGATGTATAGCAACAAAGAAAATGTAAATATCCTGACTTCGCTGTTGGTGGCGCATGGCATTCGTCATGCCGTTTGCTGTCCGGGCAGTCGCAATTCACCCATTGTGCATAATCTCAACGCGTGTCCTGATATCACGTGTTATCCTGTCACCGATGAGCGTAGTGCAGGCTTCTATGCCTTAGGCATGAGCCAATGTTTGAAGCAACCCGTGGTCGTCTGTGTCACCTCGGGAACGGCACTTCTGAATCTCGCTCCTGCGGTTGCTGAGGCTTATTATCAGCATATCCTCCTGATCGTCATCTCCGCAGACCGTCCTCAGGCCTGGATAGACCAGCTTGATGGTCAGACCCTGCCGCAGCCTGATGCTCTTGGCCGTTTCGTCAGCAAGGCGGTCTCTTTGCCGGAGCCTCATCATGAAGAGGAACATTGGTTCTGCAACCGTCTCGTCAACGAGGCTTTGCTCGAGAAGCATGCCCCGGTGCATATCAACGTGCCTATCAGCGAACCACTCTTCGACTACAACGTTGCCGAACTCCCCGTGGAACGGAATATAGAACTGCTGCCTGCCGGTATCTCTAATCAGACGCTGAGCCATGTTTGCCGAATGTTTATGCAGTCGAAACGGCCTTTGCTCATTGCCGGACAACCCATGAACCCGGGCTACGATGAGGCCGTTTGTCTCATTGGCGATGACGAGAGTTATGTGCCCGACCTGGTGGTGTACATCGGTGGCTCTATTGTCAGCAAACGTCTGAAACGCTTCCTTCGCAAGGCCAAGGAAACGTGGGTGGTCAATGCCACGGGTGAGGTGACCGATACCTTCATGAACCTGACGCGCGTTATTCAGGGCGATGCTGAGGTAGTGGATGACCAGATCCGTTTCCTGCTCGAACAAGAGCCACATCCTTTCGTCCAGAAATGGGAGAACTTGCTGGCAAAAGTCCGTGCTCATGCTGCTGCCTATAAGCCAGACTATTCCGAGATGGCTGCCGTCAAATGTTTCGAGACACAATTACAACTCATGGGGACAGGTCTCGTGGGCTATGTTCACTATGCTAACAGCACCGCCATCCGTTTGGCGAACATCTTCGCTCAGCATAGTGTCTATTGCAACCGTGGTGTGAATGGCATCGACGGCTCCCTCTCCACCGCTGCTGGTTTCTCCGTTGTGACTGAGGAAAACGTTTTCTGCGTCATTGGTGACCTGAGTTTCTTCTACGATCAGAATGCCCTCTGGAACCAGAACCTCCAAGGCAACTTCCGCATCCTTCTGCTCAACAATGGCAAGGGTGGTATCTTCAACCTGCTACGGGGTCTGGAACAGAGTTCCGCCCGTGATCAGTTCGTTGCTGCCGAGCATCACACCTCCGCCGAGGGTATCTGCCAGCAGAACAACGTGAAGTATCTCAGGGCCACCAATATGGAAGAGCTTCAACAAGGCATTTCCACCTTATTAAATATAAATAGCTCGCGTCCCGTCCTCCTCGAGGTCTTCACCGACCCTGCTGAGGATGAGCGCGTATTCAAGGATTATTATAAAACATTGAAAATATGAGAGATTGGAAAGAAATCCGCAAGTTCGAGGAGATTATCTTCGAAGAATATAATGGCATCGCCAAGATTACCATCAACCGTCCGCAGTACCGCAATGCCTTCACCCCTAAGACCACGTGGGAACTCTCCCAGGCCTTTGCCATGTGTCGTGAGATGCAGGATATCTCTGTGGTTCTCCTCACAGGCGCCATGTCAGAAGTGCCTGAGGGTAAGACGCTCGCCGATGTGAAACACGCTTTCTGTTCTGGCGGCGATATGCACGTCAAGGGCCGCGGCGGCTATGTCGACGAAGAAGGTGTACCTCGCTTGAGTGTCCTCGATGTGCAGATGCAGATCCGTCGTCTGCCCAAACCCGTCATCGCCATGGTCAATGGCTATGCCATCGGTGGCGGACATGTACTTCACCTCGTCTGTGACCTCACCATCGCTTCCGAGAATGCCATCTTCGGACAGACAGGTCCCAAGGTGGGCTCCTTCGATGCTGGCTTTGGTTCGTCTTATCTGGCTCGTATCGTGGGTCAGAAGAAAACCCGCGAAATCTGGTTCCTCTGCCGTCAGTATACGGCGCGTGAAGCCGAGGAGATGGGTATGGTGAACAAGGTCGTCCCCATCGAGCGTCTCGAAGATGAGTGTGTCGAGTGGGCGGAGATCATGATGGAACGTTCGCCGCTGGCCCTCCGTATGATAAAGGCTGGCCTTAATGCCGAACTCGACGGTCAGGCGGGCATCCAGGAACTCGCCGGCGACTGCACCATGCTCTACTATTTCCTCGACGAGGCCCAGGAAGGTGGCAAGGCTTTCCTCGAGAAACGCAAACCCGACTTCAAGAAATACCCCAAGCTCCCATGACCTATCGCATTGACGAGCGTCTGCTCCATTTCAAGCAGCCTGCGGGAACCTCCAGAGGCGTTTATACCACAAGAAAAATCTGGTTGATTCATCTGTCGGATGGTCAGCGAACGGGAGTAGGGGAGTGTGCTCCTTTGCCCGATTTGAGTTGTGATGCCCTCCCTGATCAAGAATATATCTCTATATTAAATAAGGTCTGCAAGGATTTTTGTCAGTCTGGCGGAATCGACTATGACTCCCTCCGCGATTACTCCTCCATGCTCTTCGGCTTGGAAACCGCCCTGCTGAATCTCCAGAATGGCGATCGTCTGTTTGATACCGCCTTCTCCCGCGGCGAAACCGGCATACCCATCAACGGCCTCGTCTGGATGGGCAACCACGGCGAGATGCTCCAACGCCTCGAAGAAAAGCTGGAGAAAGGCTTCCGCTGCATCAAACTCAAGATTGGCGCCATCGATTTCGACCAGGAACTCGATCTCATCCGCCGCATCCGGGATCGCTTTTCCTTCCACGAAGTAGAACTGCGTGTGGATGCCAATGGTGCTTTCCCCTATGACGAGGCACTCTACAAACTCGAGCTGCTGTCACAATATAATATCCACTCCATCGAGCAGCCGATAAAGGCTGGCCAATGGGCTTTCATGGCCGACCTCTGTCGCGAGTCACCTCTTCCCATCGCCCTCGACGAGGAACTTATCGGTCTCAACGACCCCGCGATGAAGCGTCATATGCTGAACATCATCAAGCCTCGTTACATCATCCTCAAACCCTCGCTCCACGGTGGTATGGCGGGTTGTCGTGAGTGGATAGAAACGGCCCGCGACCTCGGCATCGGCTCGTGGATCACCTCCGCCCTAGAGAGCAATATCGGCCTCAATGCCATCGCCCAGTTTGCCGCCTCTGTCTATGGCGACTACATCACCATGCCCCAGGGCCTCGGCACCGGCCAGCTCTTTACCGACAACATCCCCATGCCCCTCGAAATCCGTAACGACCAATTGTGGCGATGTCTTTAGATGAGTTCCTCGAGGAGTGGAATAACCCCTCACCATATGTCCACGTGCAGACCAGCGGCTCTACCGGCGACCCTAAGCCCATGCAGGTAGAGAAATCACGCATGCTCGCCTCTGCCCGTCGTACCAACGACTTCCTCGGACTTCGCCCCGGCGATACGGCCCTCCTCTGTATGTCTCTTGACTTCATTGCTGGCAAGATGATGGTTGTCCGCGCCCTCGAACGGGGACTGACTATGGTCTGCGTCGAGCCTTCGGGCCATCCGCTGCGACACAATGGGGACTGGCACCAATGTGCTATCTTTGATGGCACAATGTGTGCCTGTCCCCAGTGTGTTGCCCTCAATGACCAAACGCCCCTCTCCTTCGCTGCGATGGTTCCTTTGCAGGTCTACAACTCCTTGCAAATTCCCGAGGAGCGTGAGCGACTCAAGCAAATAAAGCATCTGATCATCGGTGGCGGCGCTATCGACGACACCTTGTCTGCAGAACTCAAATCCTTCCCCAACGCCGTCTGGAGCACCTACGGCATGACCGAGACCCTCTCTCATATCGCCCTCCGCCGTCTCTCCGGCCCCGATGCCTCTGATTGGTACACCCCTTTTCCCTCCGTCACCGTCTCTCTCTCCGACGAGGACACCCTCATCATCGACGCCCCCGAAGTCTGCCCCGAACCCCTTGTCACCAACGATATCGCCAATCTATCTCTGGGGCCTGGCCCCAATGATAGGTTTCCTCATTTCCGAATTCTCGGTCGTCGCGACAATACCATCTGCTCCGGAGGCCTGAAGATCCAGGCTGAGCAGCTCGAGCGTCAGCTGCGTCCTCACTTTCGCGTACCTTATTTAATAGCTAAACGTCCTGATCAGAAATTCGGCGAGATCGTTGTTCTCCTTACCGAAGGTTCTACTGATGATGCTCGTCAGATTTGCGAGCGCGTCCTCCCCCAATACCACCATCCTCGCGCCTACGTCCACGTCGCTCACATCCCCCTCACCGCCACCGGCAAACCCGCCCGCCACGAGGCCGAGCTTCTCGCAAAATAAAATCCCCTTCCTTGTAAGGGAAAGGCTCGACGATGGCTCGTTTCACCCGAATTTCAAGTCAATGCAGGTGGATGCTTATGGGCATTAGAGGGCCTTGTAAAGAATGGATAATGAATAATAGTCTCACAGTCTCAGTCTCAGTTCGAAAAAAGGGATACCCCTCATCCTTGAATCTCCCCTCTATAACTCTGTAACTTATTGATTATTAAATATATATATAATATATATAATATAAATAAGGAAGAAGGGGGTACCTTAAAAAACAACTGAGACTCTGAGACTGAGACTGCGGACAATAATGAATAGGATTGAGTAGTTTTTTTAATTGTCTAAGAACCAATAAGTTACGGTGTTTTAATCGTACCGCACCGGTGATGCAAAGACCTTCAAAAGGCACGGAAATCGTGAAATTACTCCTCTCACAGGTCTCAAAAAGTCATATAAAAACCTCTAATTCCGATGCTTTTCCCTATTTTTGGTGCAAATATGAGCGATATGGACTTTCAGTATTCAAACAATAGTTGTAAAGATCTATACTACATGACGGCCATTTTTTTCAAAAACCTGCCATTATTTGGCAATAACCCAGCCTTATTGCGCAATAAGGTAAGGTTATTAAGAACAAGGAATCGGTAAGAAAATGCTATATAATTGATGAAAAAAAGAGATGCAGCTGCTTTCACAAGTGGCTGCATCTACGATTAGTTAGTAATATGATCAGGTTCATTAAGCTGATTGGTCGTTCTCAATGCCGCGTTTGGGCGCGGCGCTGTGGAGACGTTTCTCAGCCCTCGCGATAGAAGTCGAGGGCCTCGTAGATCTCTTCCTTCGTGGCGGTCTGGTTGATCAGGATGTCGCCGATACCACCGAGCAGCGTGAAGTTGATGCGTCCCGCCGTGTTCTTCTTGTCATGCGTCATGAACTCGAACAGGGTGGGGTAGTCATCGCAGGTGATGGGCATGCGGCCGTAGTGTTCGCGGATGAAACTGACGGTCTGGCGCATCTTGTCGGTGGGGAAGTTGGTCTTGACGGCGCTCAGGTAGAGCTCACAGACAAGGCCGAAAGCCACGAAGTAACCATGGAGCAGGGGCGTCTGCACACTGGGGACAGTCCCCGTGTAATTCGCTGCGCTGCTCACAGAGGGGACAGTCCCCATTGTGCTCAGCGCAAAGGATTCGAACGCATGGCCCACGGTGTGGCCGAGGTTGAGGGCTTTGCGGAGGCCGTGCTCCAGGGGATCCTCGGTGACGATGCGCTGCTTGACGGCCACGCTGTCGGCCAGCATGCGCTGGAGCGTGGTGAGGTCTAAGGGCTCGGCGCCGAGCGGGAAATTCATCAGTTCTGCCCACATCGCCTTGTTCGAGATCAGTCCGTGCTTGAGCATCTCAGCATAGCCGGAAAGGATGTTCTCGCGGTCGAGGGTGCGGAGGAACTGCGTGCTGAGGATGACCGTGGCGGCATTGTTGAACACCCCGATCTCATTCTTCAGTCCACGGAAGTTGATGCCCGTCTTGCCGCCGACGCTGGCGTCGACCATGGCGAGCAGGGTGGTGGGGATGTTGATGTACTGGATGCCGCGCTTGAAGGTGGATGCCGCAAAGCCGCCCAGGTCGGTGACCATGCCGCCCCCTATATTTATTAATAAGGTGTGGCGGGTGCCGCCCAGCCGTCCGAGTTCTTCCCAGACATGGGCGAGCGAATCAAGCGTCTTGTGGGTATCGGTGGCCCCGATGCTGATGACTTCAGCACCCTGCAGGCAGGGATAGCCGCTGACCACGGGCCAGCAGAGCTCGCGGGTGGTCTCGTCGGTGAGAATGAAGAGTCGGTCGTGCTCGCACGCCGCGATGGCTTTGGCGAGTGACGTCTCCAGATGCTCTGCTATTTCTACCTGTTGGGGGGTCATTATCCTTTAATGGTCATTTTTGCGTGTGCAAAGATAGTCAATTTTTTGGAATTATGTCAAAAAAGAGAAAAATAATTGTGGAAAATACATTTTTTTTCTTCAAGTTGATTAAACTTTTAAAAATTTAATGCGTCAAAGGAGCAGAATTTTATACAACTATCATGAGAAGATTACTATTTTTAATGATTGTCAGCGTGACGACAATCGCTGGATTTGCTCAACGAACCGTAACCGGTAAAGTGGTGGAAGAAGACACCAAGGACGCTGTGATTCAAGCGACAGCCTCTCTGTTGAGCGGTGAGAAAGTGGTATCCAATGCCGTAACTAATGCTGAAGGTAATTTCAGCGTCAAGGCGCCGAGTGATGGCACCTTTACGCTGAGAGTTACCTATGTGGGCTTTAAGACCTACACAAAGAAGATTACCGTGTCCGATGGCAAGAGTGTATCGGCCGGTACCATCAGTCTGGCTCCCGACGCCATCATGCTGCAGGGTGCCACGGTGACCGCCCATCTGGCAAAGGTGCAGTCGAAGGGCGACACCCTGATCTTTAATGCCGACGCCTATCGCGTGCCAGAGGGCTCCGTGGTGGAGGAACTGGTGAAGCGTATGCCGGGTGCCGAGATCGACGACAACGGAAACATTACCATCAACGGTAAGCAGGTGTCGAAGATCAAGGTGGATGGTAGAGATTTCGGTGATTCGAAGACGGCGCTGAAGAACCTGCCTACCTCTATTATTGAGAAGGTTCGCGCGTATGACGAGAAGAGCGACCTGGCCCGTATCACCGGTATCGACGATGGTAACGAGCAGACGGTGCTCGACTTCGGTCTGCGTGCCGGTATGAACCGCGGTATGATGGCGAACGTCGATCTGGGCTACGGTACGAAGGACCGTTACACCAGCCGTCTGTTCGGTATGTACATGCGTGATGACTGGCGTGTGATGACGATGCTCAATGCCAACAATACCAACGACCAGGGCATGGGCGGCGGCGGTGGTCGTCGTTTCGGCGGTGGCGGCGGTATGGGTGGCGGCGGCCTGAATGCTGCCAAGACTGGTATGGTGAATGTGAACTACGAGAAACCCAACAAGCTGATTGGTCAGGCCAGTGTCAACTTCAACCATCGTGACGGTGATTCCTGGTCACGCCGTTCAAGCGAGAACTTCACGGGTGGCGTTTCTTCTTTCAATAACTCTGTGAACCAGAGTTACTCACGTAACAACAACTGGAGCGTACAGGGCCGTTTGGAGTGGACACCTGATACATTGTGGAACATCGCCTTCCGTCCGAACTGGAGCTTTGGTGACAATGACGGTATTAGCTGGAATACCTCTGCTACCTTTAATGCTGATCCCTACGATATCATCGACTATCAGTTGGACGCTGCCATCTTGCAGGAGATTCTCAAGACGGGTGGTGACCTGAGCGAAATCGTAGTCAATGGTTCTGGCAATAACTCGTTGAGCTATGGTGAGAATAAACGAATTGGTGGTACCCTGCAGGTGAACCGTCTGCTGAATGGCCGAGGCCGCAATATTACCGTACAGTTGACTGGTAACTACAGCAAAAACGAGAACAACCAGTTATCGAACAACCAGACGAGGCTTTTCAAAGGAACCACGACCTTCAATGGTGTGAGTGGACTGTCGCAATATCAGACTAACCGTTACAACCTGACACCGACTGAGTCGTATGACTATAGCGTGCGTGCAACCTATAGCGAGCCTATCGCCTATGCCACGTTCCTGCAGTTCAGCTATACTTTCCAGTATCGTTACAACGAGAACGACCGTCAGACGTTTGACTACTCAATGCCTCTGCTGTCGAATCCTGAACTGGGCTTTGATTTCAGTAGCGTGAAACCTGCCTATGGTAACTGGGACGACTATTTCAATCTGGTTAATAGCGGCTATTCTCCTGTGAAGGGTGATTATTACTACAGCAAGGACCAGAGCCGCTACTCAGCCTATAAGAACTATATCCATACGGGTGAGATCATGCTGCGCTTCATCCGCGACACCTATGACTTCAATGTAGGTTTCCAGATCATCCCGCAGTCATCGGAGTATACCCAGCGCTATCTGGGTGTGGACACCATCGTGAACCGTAATGTGACCAACTGGAGCCCGACAGCCAATTTCCGCTGGCGTCCCTCTCAGCAGGGTAGTCTTCAGTTCCAGTATCGTGGTAGCACCAGCCAGCCGTCGATCGACCAGCTGCTCGTGATCAACGATGATACCAACCCGCTGAACAAGACCACTGGTAACCCCGACCTGAAGCCTTCGTTCACTCAGAACTTCAACTTGCGCTACAATGACTATTTTATGAAGCACCAGCGCATGATCTTCGCCAACCTGACTTTCTCGACCACGATGAACAGCATCGCCAATAAGGTGACATACGATCCTACTACTGGTGGACAAACCTCACGTCCCGAGAATATCAATGGTAACTGGAACCTTGGTGGTAACATCACCTTCAACTCGGCCATCGACTCATTGGGCTACTTCAGCTACAACGTTTCGTTGAATGACCAGTTTAACCACCGTGTGGGTTATGTGACCGATACCAAGACCAGAGAGTCAGTCAGAAACGTGACCAACTCGAACAACATCGGTGGTCGTCTGGGTGGTAGCTACCGTAATGACTGGTTGGAGGTGGAGCTCAACGGTTCGGTGAACTACAATAAGACCCGCAATGAGTTGCAGCCGAATTCTAACCTCGACACCTGGACATTCTCTTACGGTCTGAACTCGACCGTCTACCTGCCTTGGGGCACTCAGCTGACAACTGATATCAGTATGAACAGCCGTCGTGGTTATACCGACGAGTCGATGAACACCAACGAGTTGATCTGGAACGGACAGATTTCTCACAGTTTCCTGCGTGGTAAGCCGCTGACACTCTCTGTACAGTTCTACGATATCCTCGGTCAGCAGTCGAACTTCTCACGTACCATCTCAGCTATGGCCCGTACCGATAACGAGTACAATGCTGTGACCAGCTATATCATGTTCCGCGCCAGCTATCGTCTGAACCTGTTTGGCACACGTGCTTCACGTAGAGGCATGATGGGCGGCATGGGCGGTATGATGCCTATGGGCGGCGGTGGCCGTGGCGGTGCCCGTGGTGGCGGTATGCCTATGGGTGGCGGTATGCCGATGGGCGGCGGAATGGGCGGTGGCTTCGGAGGCCCCGGTAGATTCTAAGCCAACGCACAAAAAGAAAAGAGGCTTCGGTTATTCCGAAGCCTCTTCTTTTGTTTCTTCTGTTTCCTCTTTGAAATCGGTGATGCCGTTTTCGATGAGGATGTTATACCAGGTGATGAGCTTTTTAATGTGACTGTTCTGCACACGGTCGCGGTCCCATTCGGGCAGCACTTTGGTGAAATAGTCCTGCAACTCCTTGCCAGAGGCTTTCTTCTCGTTGATGCTGGCCTTCTTGCCATCCTCGAGGGTCTTCATATTGTCGAGGACGGTCATCAGGGGCACATCGTCGGTCTCGGTAAACATGGCGATATCGCCAAGTGATGTGATTCTGTCGGTGGCAAATGCCGGCTGACGACGGTGCGTGGCGTCGAGAGCCTCGACAATCAGGTTGTTCTTGCCTCGTGTAACGAGCTTGTAAAGGCCGGGCTTGCCGGCAATAGCTAAAATGGTTTCTTTCATCTTTTTATTTTGTTTATTATTTATTTGATTTATTATTTCTTCTATTTGCTGGTCGATGTCTGCTTCTCCGTCGTTGACGATCTCGAAGTCGGCTCTGCGACGCACCTCTTCCTGCGGCAACTGGCGTGCCATCCATTCGAGCACTTTCTCGCGGCTGATACCGTCGCGCTGCATGACACGTTGGATGCGTACCTCCTCAGGGGCGGTGACTACGATGACCTTATCCACCAGGCGATAGGCGCCCGACTCAAAGAGGATGGCGCTCTCCATCCATTTCATGCCGCTGGTCTCGAAATCATGGAACACGGCGGGGTGGACAATGGCGTCGATGGCGTGGGCGTTGGCCTCTGACTCCAGCAGGAACTTGGCGATGTCGGCCTTTTCGAGCGAACCCACCAGGGCCTTCATCTGCTGCTGCAGGTCGGACGAGGTGCGCATCAGCCGCTTGGCAGCGCTGTCGCAGTCGTAGACCTCATAGCCACGGGCCGTCAGTCGTTGGCAGACATAGCTCTTGCCGCTGCCGATGCCTCCAGTAATACCGATCTTCATCAGCGGCCTTCCTCTTCTATGAGATAGTCGACGTGGGTGATCTCCAATCGGGCACGGGAGATGCCCGAGGGCGAGTCTTTCAGGATAATACGACACTTCTCCGACGGGTTGTTGGCCAGATCGTTGTAGTCGGCCACCACCGTGAAGTCATCGGGATGGAGGTTGCGGAACACGTTGGCGCCCGTGACGAAGCGCACCTTGACCTTGGCGGGGAAGGTACGGAGCACCTTGCCCGGCGGCATGTTGATGCCCTGGATGGGAACACCGTCGATGCTTTCCTCCGTCAGCACATCGGTATAGAAACGGATGCCGATCTCCTCGGGCACCGTCTTCACACCCGTCTGCTTCATCAGGCGACAGGTGACCTGCAACGTATCGCGGAAGTTGACGTAGTTCAGCTGCTCGGTATAGATCATGTTGATGCTGTCGAGCTTCTCTTTTGGGGCATAGATGGTCACGCTGTCGGGCTGGTATTCCACCCTTGAGATGAAAAACAGCTGCTCGGGGATGACGCGTCCGCTCCATCTGACAGGCACACGCTTCTTGTCGCCGAAGTTATAATAGAACACCAGTCTGTCGGGCTTGAAGTTCGTGATTCTGGAACTGCTGGCCAGCTGCTGGCGGATAAACTTCTGCAACTCACCCATGGGGATGGAACCGGTACCGTCGGTACGGGCGTAGTTCTTGTAGTTGACACGCACCTGTGGCAGCGCCTTGCCATACATGTAGGTGAGCAACGTGGTGCCTTTGTCGCGGATGGTGATCCTGACGGTATCGGTCTCGTCGGAGGTCAGCATGATGTTCTTGGGCACGTCGGTGATGGTCACAGGAATGGCAAACTCCTTCTCGTAACTCTCGCTGAGGGCGAGGAAAAGCCAGAAGAATCCTGACAGGGCGAGAAAGAACAAGAAAATTAGAAACTCCTTGTTTGTGTTACTAAACAGGGAGTCTCTGATGATTTGCCACAGTTTGCGCATCTCCATAGCGGTCGGTGCTTATTTCTGCAAGGGGGCACTTGACATGTCCTTGAAGACAGAGGTCTTCTCGACGGTGACGACGACGTCGCGGGCAATCTTCACGTCGACGGTGTTTCTGGCCAGGTCGATGCTCTTCACAACGCCATGGATGCCACCACCGGTGACGACTTCGGTACCCTCCGTCAGTTCGTTCTGGAACTTCTGGATTTCCTTCTGCTTCTTCTGCTGCGGTTTGATCATGAAAAACCACATGATGGCAAAGATGGCCACCATCATGATAATCATGCTCATGCCACTGCCTTGACCTGCTGCCTGGGCAGCTAATACGATGTTTGTCATATACCTTATATTATTATTTGTTTAGTTCGTTACTATTCTTCGTCCTCCGGTGCCTTCTCGATGCGCTTGCGGGGTGCCTTCTTCTTGGGCTGGGGGTCGGACTTCTTCTCGGGTCTGGGTTCCATGAACTTTGTCAGACGACCTGTGTCGATCAGATGGCGTGCGATGCTGTCGAGCATGCCGTTGATATAGCCGCCGCTCTTTCTGGTGGAGTAGAGCTTGGCCAGGTTGACATACTCGTTGATAGTCACGCTGATGGGGATGTTGGGGAACGTCATGAACTCGGCGATGGCAATCTGCATGATGACGATGTCCATATAGGCCAGACGTGAGAAATCCCAGTTGCGTGAGGCCTCGCTCATGAAGTGCTGATACTCGTCGGCATTGAGGATGGCGGCACGGAAGAGCTTACGGGCAAAGTCCTGCTCCTCGTCGCTGTCCCACTCACTCAGCAGCTCCTGCTTGGGACCGTTCTGCTCGCTGAAACGGTTGAAGGTCTTCAACACAAAGGTGTCGATAATCTCTTTGTCGTCGTTCCAGTAGAGGCTCATCTCCTCCAACAGATTGTCGAGGTCCTCATTTTTTTGGATGAAGAGACGGTAGAGCTTACGCCACAGTTCGCGGTCGACATCATAACCGTCTTCCTGGCTGTTCATATACTCCTGATAGAGCTCGCTACTCTCGATGTGTTCGAGGAGTGTGGAGATAAACTCGGGATGGTCGGCCCAGGTCTGTTTCTGGGTACCAATGAAGTCGTTGAGCATCTTATTGCCTTCCAGTTGGAGGGCAAAACGGTTGAGTGCGAATTTCTGCGAGGGGGCAGGGGTGCCCTCACGCGCAGCACGGGTCTGCAGTACTTCCAGACGGCGCCTCGATTCCTTCGTGATGGCCACTACCAAGGCCAGCAGGTTGTTGTAAAGGTCATAAGCTTTTGACAGACTGAAGAATAGCTCCTTCTCAGCTGTATCGATGTTCTTGCTACCGTTTTGATAGTACGCATAGGTTAACTGAACAATCTTTGAACGAATAATTTCTCTGTTAATCATCTCACTTGATGTTTTAAATTATTATCGATTTTGTTGTTTTACGATTGCAAAGTTATACATTTTTCCCCGATTATACAAGAAAAAGCAAGAAAAAATAGTTAAAAACACAACTTTTTCACTATTCACTATTCACTTTTCACTTTTTTGTTGTAACTTTGCACCCGCTTTTTCCGAAAGCACAACGAGTTTTCGTGTGATGGTGAATTAAGCAGTAGTATTAACAACTTAATTTTAGAGTAACACAATTATGAAAGAAATTAGTGTAAAAGGTCAGAAGCGCACCGCCACTGGAAAGAAGGCTTCAAAGGAACTCCGCAAGGAGGGTATGGTTCCCTGTAACATCTATGGTGAGAAGAAGGGTGAGAAAGGTCTGCCCGAGGCTTTTGCTTTCGCCGCTTCATTCGCTGAGCTCCGCAAGGCTGTGTATACCCCTGAGGTGTATGTCGTGAATCTCGACATCGATGGTGAGGCTCACAAGGCTGTTATCAAGGAGTTGCAGTTCCACCCCACAACCGATGCTCTGCTGCACGCTGACTTCTATGAGGTGAACGAGACCAAGCCCATCACCATTGGCATCCCCGTTAAGCTCAACGGTCTGGCACAGGGTGTACGCGACGGTGGTAAGCTCAACCTTTCCATCCGTAAGATCAATGTCACCGCTCCCTACAAGCAGATTCCTGAGGTGCTCAACATCGACGTCACCAATCTGCAGTTGGGTAAGGCTATCAAGGTTGGCTCTCTGAGCTTCGAGGGTCTTGAGATCGCAACTTCTCCTGAGGTTGTTGTCTGCTCTGTGAAGGCTACACGTGCTTCTCGCTCTGCTGCTGCCGCTGCTGAGGCTGAGGCATAGTCTGAATTGACAATTGATAATCGACAATTGACAATTGTCTGATGGACAAGTTCCTGATTGTTGGTCTCGGGAATATTGGCGATGAGTATGCCATGACCCGCCACAATACTGGTTTCATGGTATTGGACGCTTTTGCGAAGGCGTCCAATATTTCATTTGAGGACAAACGCTATGGTTTTGTGGCGGAGACCTCGCTGAAAGGGCGAAAGGTGCTGCTGCTCAAACCCTCGACGTTTATGAACCTCAGTGGTAATGCCGTGCGCTATTGGCTCAACCACGAGAACATCGACCAGAGCCGTCTGCTCGTTATCAGCGACGAGGTGGCCCTACCGTTGGGTGATTTCCGTCTGAAGGCGGGAGGCTCCAACGGCGGTCATAATGGTCTGGGACATATCCAGCAGTTGATTGGACAGAACTATGCCCGTCTGCGTATGGGCATTGGCAATGATTTTCCCCGTGGCATGCAGGTCGACTGGGTGCTCGGGCGCTATAGCGAAGAGGAACTACAGGCACTCCAACCCAGCATCGACATCGCTGTCGACATCATCAAGAGCTTTGTACTCGCAGGTATCGACATCACGATGAACCAGTATAACAAGCTGGGGAAAGGAGTCAGGAGACAGGAGTCAGGAGAGAAGGAGAAAGATGGAGGAAGTAGCGAGGATTGACAAATGGCTCTGGGCAGCGCGAATCTTCAAGACGCGCTCCATTGCTGCCGATGCCTGCAAGAATGGTCGTGTGACGATTTGCGGCATGGGTGTCAAACCATCTCGTATGGTGAAGGCCGGTGAGGTGGTGGCTGTGAAGAAGCCGCCGGTGACCTACTCCTTCAAGATCCTCAAGACCATAGAACAACGGGTGGGGGCGAAGCTGCTGCCTGAGATCTACGAGAATGTAACCACGCCTGATCAGTATGAACTGCTGGAGATGAACCGTATCAGCGGTTTTGTTGATCGTGCCAGGGGAACGGGACGTCCTACGAAAAAGGACCGTCGTCAGATGGATGAGTTTCTTAATATGGAAGAGATATGACGCTATTGAATATATTCTTTATTATAATAGGTGTGGCCCTTATTATCTGGGGTGCCGACCGTTTGACGGATGGCGCTGCATCGCTGGCCCGTGGCCTGCGTGTGCCTGAGATTGTGATTGGTCTGACCATCCTGGCAGCAGGCACCTCGGCACCGGAACTTTTTGTCAGTATGGTGTCGGCCTTGAAAGGCACTTCCGACCTGGCTGTGGGTAATGTGATAGGTTCTAATATCTTCAATGCCATGCTGATAGTGGGCTGTTCTGCTGTCGTCGCCCCGATGACTATCAGCCACTCCACCGTGAGAAAGGATATCCCCTTTGCCCTGATCGCATCGGCCCTGATGTTCCTGCTCTGCTTCGACGATATGGACTCGCCTCACCTCTGGGGTAATGAAATCAGCCGTTCCGACGGTATGATTCTCCTGGTGGTCTTCGGTGCCTTTATGATTTATACCTTCAATAAGGCGCGTAAGGATGGCATGATGCCTGAGGACGATGATAATGACGACGACGAGGAGAAACCGAAGGTGAACAAGAAGGAGGTTTGGAAAAACGTGTTTTGGATGGTGGTAGGTCTGGCCTGTCTCATCTATGGCAGTAACCTCTTTGTCGATGCCGCCAGTTATGTGGCCTATCGCTTTGGCGTACGCCAGAGTGTGGTGGGTCTGACAATCGTGGCGGGTGGTACGTCGCTGCCGGAACTGGCTACCAGCGTGGTGGCTGCACGTAAGGGACAGTCGGCATTGGCCATCGGTAATGCCATCGGCTCGAATGTGTTCAACATTCTGCTCATCTTGGGTACGACAGCTGTCATTTGTCCTATGCGTATTATGGGTATCAATATCATCGACCTCTCGATGATGATTGTCAGCATGGGTCTGCTCTGGCTCTTCGCCTATACCAAGTATACGGTGTCGCGCCGTGAGGGCTTCCTGCTCATAGGAGGGTTCTTGGCTTACATGGGCTGGCTCTTCTATCTTTTATAGTATGAACACAGGGGTACTTGCGAACGTCTGTAAAGACCGACCCCCTTTAACAAAACAAGATTTATGCAACAGAAAAAAGATCAACGTATTAGTGTGCTGTTCATGTTTTACGGCATACTGTTCTGCGTCTGCCTGATAACGGCAAACGTACTCGAGACAAAACAGATTTCATTGGGTCCTGCTAACATGACGGCGGGTCTGATTGTGTTTCCCGTGAGCTATATCATCAATGATGTGGTGTGCGAGGTGTGGGGTTATGGACGTACGCGTCTGCTCATCTGGCTGGGCTTTGCCATGAACTTCCTCTTCGTGATCTTCGGTGCCATCGCCGACTGGATTCCCGGGGCTCCTTACTGGCATGGTCAGGAGGGCTTCCATCAGATCTTCGGCCTGGCTCCGCGTATCGCTGGCGCCTCTTTCCTGGCATTCGTCTGCGGATCGTTTATGAATGCCTATGTGATGAGTCGTATGAAACTGTCGTCGGCTGGTAAGAACTTCTCTTCACGTGCCGTTCTCAGTACTGTCTTCGGTGAGTTGACCGATTCCATCATCTTCTTCCCCCTCGCCCTAGGTGGCGTGATTCCCTGGGAGGAGATGCCTTCACTCATCATCACACAGGTGACGCTGAAGACACTCTATGAGATCCTCGTCCTGCCTGTGACCATCCGTGTGGTTAAATTCACCAAGGCTCACGACCAGGAGGATGTGTTTGACAATAACATTACCTATAACATTTTTAAATTAAAAGACCTATGAGTACAAGAGAAACGGAGGGCTTGCAGGCCCTTGGCAAGAAGACGGAATACAAGTCGGACTATGCACCCGAAGTGCTGGAGACTTTCGAGAACAAACATCCGGAGAACGATTATTGGGTACAGTTTAATTGTCCCGAGTTCACCTCACTTTGTCCTATCACAGGTCAGCCAGATTTCGCGGAGATCAAGATCGCCTATATCCCTGGTCAGCGGATGGTGGAGAGCAAGAGTCTGAAACTTTATCTCTTCTCATTCCGTAACCATGGCGATTTCCATGAGGACTGCGTGAATAAGATAATGAAAGACCTGGTGAAACTGATGGATCCCAAGTATATCGAGGTGTTAGGTCTCTTTACACCGCGTGGAGGCATCTCCATCTATCCCTATGCCAACTACGGACGTCCCGGCACCAAATATGCCGAGATGGCAGAACAGCGGCTTCTCTCGCGTCAGTTGGATCTGCGATAATAACCGCGCTCCTGGTCTGCAAAACGCAGTTGGAGGGTGTCGCGGCGCATGAAGATAATATCCGCTGTATCCGTACTGATGATCTGCTGATGACCTAAGGTGTCGCGACGGGTCTCACTCAGGAGCAGATGCCCATTATAGACATGCCATTGGCGATAACGCTTTAAGACAGGATATTCCACGGGGCCGGGCTGACGCTCGGCTTCGTTGCGTTGTATACCGATAGGACGGACCGTATTGTCACGACGCAGTTCAAAGCCGTATTCCCTGGGCGTGAACCATTTCTTGCGCAGGGAATCGGGGAAATCGGGGGGCAGTTGTACGGCACTATCAGCCGCAGCACCGGCTCTGCGACGCAGATGGGGCATGACCTGATAACACCATTCTCCTTTCAGACGGTCGATGTTGATGACGATATCTGCCGCAGACTTCCTCTCCGGATTCATCTTGATGGCCACCTCGTCGCCAATATCAGGACGTCCGAAGACACGACGGTTGATACGGGCCTCCAAAATGTCGATGGTGTCGGGATCACTCTCCACGGATTTCAGAATGACGAGGATGGAGTCGTTCGACCCCTCACAGGCGAGACCATAGATGGTGGAGTCACCCTCCAATTGTCTGACTACGGGTTCCTGACTCAGACTGTCGCCAGATGTCTGATCGCCTTCGTTTTTGTTGCCGGAATTGCTACAGGCTCCGAACAACAAAACGAGTGAAAAGAGGATAAAAAATGTTCGTTTCATGCCTTTTTATCTGTTTTACGCGACAAAGATAGTCAAAATATCAAAAAAAGTAGGCTTAAGATGCATAATTTTGAAATATTTTATCTATTTTTGTACCCTATAAGTATACAACTAACGGAAATATGAAGAAAAGAATCCAGTTTAGTCTCGTTTATCGCGACATGTGGCAGAGCTCAGGTAAGTTCCAGCCACGCAAGGATCAGTTGGAGCGTATCGCCCCCGTGATTATTGATATGGGCTGTTTCAGCCGTGTGGAAACCAATGGTGGCGCCTTCGAGCAGGTGAACCTGATGGCAGGTGAGAATCCCAATGCTGCCGTGAGGGCTTTCTGTAAGCCTTTCAATGAGGTGGGCATCAAGACACACATGCTCGATCGTGGTCTGAATGCATTGCGTATGTATCCTGTGCCCGACGATGTGCGTGCCCTGATGTATAAGGTGAAGCATGTCCAGGGCGTGGACATCCCCCGTATCTTCTGCGGTCTGAACGACACTCGTAACATCATCCCCAGCATCAAGTGGGCCAAGGAGGCTGGCATGACGCCACAGGCCACCCTGTGTATCACCACCTCTCCCGTGCATACGGTGGAGTATTATTCCAAGATTGCTGATGAGGTGATTGCCGCAGGTGCTGAGGAGATCTGTCTGAAGGATATGGCTGGTATCGGACAGCCAGCTATGCTGGGTGCCCTTACGAAGGCCATCAAGACCAAGCACCCCGATATCATCATCCAGTATCACGGTCACTCAGGACCGGGTCTCTCGATGGCTTCTATCCTCGAGGTATGTAATAATGGTGCGGATATCATTGATACAGCCATCGAACCGCTGTCATGGGGTAAGGTGCATCCGGACATCATCTCCGTACAGTCGATGTTGAAGAATGAGGGCTTCGAGGTGGCAGAACTCAATATGAATGCCTACATGCAGGCACGTACCCTGACACAGGAGTTCATCGACGACTGGCTCGGCTATTTCATCAATCCTGCCAATAAGCACATGTCATCTCTGCTCTTAGGAAGTGGTCTGCCCGGTGGTATGATGGGCTCGATGATGGCTGACCTGGGTCCCATCCAGTCGATGATCAACAAGTTGCGTGAGAAGAAGGGTGAGGCAGCACTCACCATGGATGACATGCTGGTGAAACTCTTCAACGAGGTAGAATATGTATGGCCGAAGGTGGGTTATCCCCCATTGGTAACACCGTTCTCGCAGTATACCAAGAATATCGCCCTGATGAACCTCCTCACCATGGAGCAGGGCAAGGGCCGCTATGTGATGATGGACGATGCCATCTGGGGTATGATCCTCGGTAAGAGTGGTAAGGTGCCTGGTGAGATTGCACCCGAGCTCATCGAACTGGCTAAGACCCAGAAGCGTGAGTTTACCGATGCCGATCCTCATACACTCATTCCTAATGCCCTCGAGGGCTTCAAGAAGGAGATGGATGAGAATGGCTGGGACTACGGACAGGATGATGAGGAACTCTTCGAGCTGGCTATGCATCCGGAGCAGTACCGTCCGTTCCGCAGCGGTCAGGCCAAGAAACAGCTGTTGGCTGATATCCAGAAGGCGAAGGATGCCCGTCTGGGTGGTGGCAAGAAGATTCCGCAGGAGGAGATCGATGCCTTGAAGCATGCCAAGGCAGATGCCGTCAGGGTGCCTGTAGCAGGACAACTGCTCTGGGGCTTCGGTGGCGAAGGTGTGATGGCACCTTGCGTGGAGCCGTTTATCGGACAGAAATACAAGGAGGGTGACACCTTCTGTTATCTGCAGACGAAGTGGGGTGAGATCATTGAGATTCCTGCTGCCCTTGGTGGTAAGCTGGTGGATGTCAGCGTGAAACCTGGACAGAACGTCCGTCAGAACGATGTCATTGCTTGGATTGAACGCGAAGCCTAATGGATTATCAGGCGATTATCGATAAGTATTATCCGTCGGAGAATGAACTCCGACGGATATTGCTAATTCACTCTCGGCAGGTAGCGGATCGTTGTTTGAAGATAGCGAAACAGCATCCTGAGTTAAAGTTGGATAAAGAGTTCTTAGAGGAGGCTGCGATGCTTCACGACATCGGTATTTTCCGTTGTGACGCCCCCAGCATCCAATGTTTTGGCAGCGAACCTTACATCTGTCATGGTGTCATCGGTGGACAGATCCTGCGTGAGGAAGGCTGGCCGCGTGCAGCTATGGTCTGTGAACGCCATACAGGCACGGGTCTGAGCCGTGAACAGATAGAGACGCAGCATTTGCCCTTACCGCCAGACGGCATTTATGAGCCCCAGGCCCTCGAAGAACAGGTGGTGTGTTATGCCGATAAGTTCTATTCCAAGACCCATCTGGAACGGGAACGCTCCGTCATCGAGGCTGCCCAAAGTCTGGAGAAATTCGGTGAAAAGGGCGTGAAACGCTTCCTGGAATGGGCTCAGATGTTTGAGTGAATAGTAAAAAAAACACAATTTCACTAAACTAATCACTATTCACTATTCACTATTCACTTTTTTGTTGTACCTTTGCACGCGTGAAACAGAAAACGGTCGTCATATCGATCCTTTGCGCTTTCATGCTGATGATGGCTTGTACACCATCTTCTCTTCGTGTGGGCAAGGCTCCGGAGGAAGGGAAGACGGCTGATGTCGTATCTGTACCCCAGATACCTGTACCTGTTCTGCCCGCTGAGTCTGTTTCAATCCCCGCTCTCGTTGACAGCATCGCCAGTCATCAGGAAAAGGTGGATAGCCTGATTGCTGAGGCCAAGGATTCACTCGACGCTCATCCCGAGATCGCTTCTGCGGCTAAGGCTCTGGCAGACAGCGCCGCCGCTTTTGGTGCAACCGATGAAGCACCCGTAGATACGATGATTCCTGACAATCAGCCATCAGCCATCAAGACCAAGCGTGACACCACCCAGATGGACTCCTTGGAGTTGGCCATCTATAAATATAATAAGGTGATTGACGACTCGCTGGCTCGCGACAGTATAAACAAACGTCGCCAGAATGGTATCGACTCGCCTGTGGAGTATTCTGCCGATGACTCCCTTGTCTATGAGGCTGGCACCTCCCGCGCCTTCCTTTTTGGTAGTTCGAAGGTGAAATACCAGAATATGGACCTGGCCAGCGAGAATATCAGCATGAGTCTCGACAGCAATCTGGTCTATGCTACGGGTAAGATGGATACCGTGAGCCATCAGATGATAGGAACCCCGGTGTTTAAGATGGGTAGCGACCAGTATGAACAGACCGAGATGGCGTTTAACTTCAAGACCAAGAAGGGCTTTATCACCGATGTCTATACCCAGCAGGAAGACGGTTACCTCACCAGTGAGCACTCTAAACGTGGTGCTGAAGGTGAGATGTACCTCGAGCATGGACGCTATACCACCTGTGACGATCCTCATCCTGACTTCTATATCGCCATGTCACGCGCGAAGGTGCGTCCTGGCAAGGATGTGGTCTTCGGACCCGCCTACCTCGTGGTGGCTGACGTGCCGCTGCCTTTGGCGGTTCCTTACGGATTCTTCCCCTTCACCAAGAGCTATAGTAGTGGCCTGATCATGCCTACCTATGGCGATGAGACCAGTCGTGGCTTCTACCTACGTGATGGTGGTTATTACTTCGCTATCTCCGATAAGATGGACCTCAAACTGTTGGGTGAGATCTATACCAAGGGCTCCTGGGGCCTCTCGGCAGCGTCTAACTATATCAAGCGCTACCGTTATCGTGGCTCATTCCTGTTCAGCTATCAGAGTTCTGTCGAGGGTGAGAAGAATATGCCCGACTATAAGAAGGAAACCAGTTTCAAACTGCAATGGAATCATAATCAGGATGCCAAGGCCAACCCCTTCCGCACCTTCAAGGCTAGTGTGAACTACTCCTCTACGAGTTATGAGCGCAACAATCTCACGTCGATGTATAATCCGCAGGCTTTAACGCAGTCACAGCGCATGTCGTCTATCTCTATGGACAATAAGTTCTCCAGCCTTGGCTTGTCGCTCAGTACTACGGTTAGTGCCAGTCAGAACATGCGTGACTCTACGGTGGATCTGAGCTTGCCGGAAATGAACATCAGCATTGCCAACTTCTATCCTTTCAAGCGTAAGAAGGCAGTGGGCGACGAGCGCTGGTATGAGAAGATCTCCATGCGATATACGGGTAACCTGACCAATAAGGCCGTTCGCATAAAAGAGGATAAACTGATGCATACCAGCCTGAGTAAGGACTGGCAGAATGGTATGTCTCATTCCATTCCTGTGTCCGCCAGTTTCTCGGCATTCAATTACCTGAACATCACGCCCTCTTTCAATTTCAATGGCTATACCGTCTTTAAGAAGTTCGAGAAGTCGTGGGATGAGGAGAATCAGAAGGAATTGGTTGATACCCTGTCGGGCTTCTACAATTACTACCATTTCAACATGAGTCTTAATCTCAATACCAAATTATACGGTTTCTATACGCCCAGCCGTAAGATCTTTGGCGACAAGATTCAGGCCATTCGTCACGTCTTCTCGCCACAAGTATCATTCACATATACCCCTGATTTCAGCGCTGGTATGTATGGCTTCTATAAGCGCTATAAGAAGATTGATAAGGAGGGTAATGAGTCGGAGGTGGAGTATTCTCCCTATTCCGGAGGTATGTACTCTGCTCCCCCCAATCGCATGTCGGGTAGCGTCAATTTTACATTAGGTAATAATGTGGAGATGAAATGGAAGGACAAGGAGGACTCTGTACATTTGGTATCCTTGATCGATGATCTCACGGCCAATATGTCTTACGACTTTGCTGCAAAAGAGAATCCCTTGAGTGATCTGACCCTTAATATCCGTATCAAACTCTCAAAGAGCTATACCTTCAGTACTAATGCCCGTTTCTCCTCGTATGTCTGGGAGGCCGACAGCGTGGGTGCTACCCCCATGAAGAGTAAGCACACCACATATTGGGAGCAGGGTCGTTTTGGACACTTCCAAGGTATTTCGCAGGGTATTAACTACACACTCGACAACAACAAGGTCCTGAACTTCATCAAGCGTCTGAAGGGCGAGAAGGTCGATGATAAGAAAGACAACAAGAAGAACAAGAAGGGAGGCGAGGACGAGGATGAGTGGGATCCCGACCTGGATACCAATATCGACAAAGATATGAGCCTGAACAAGGATAGCAAGACCGAAGGCAAATCGAAGGCAGAGACCGACGAGGATGGTTATATGGCTTTCAAGATGCCGTGGTCATTGACGTTCAGCTATAACATCAACATGCATGAGAGCACGGATGTGAAGAAGTTCAACTACGATAAGATGCAATATCCCTATGAGTTCACCCAGTCGCTCAACTTCCACGGCAATATCCGTCTCAGCGATGGCTGGAACATCAATCTCAATTCAGGTTACGACTTCAATTATAAGAAGATCTCCATGACTACCGCTTCCCTGAGCCGCGACCTGCATTGTTTCAATATGTCGTGTACCGTACAGCTCGCACCTTACACCAGTTACAACTTCTCCTTCCGTTGTAACGCCTCTACGCTTACCGATGCTCTGAAGTACGATAAGCGCAGCAGTTTCTCAAATGCTGTACAATGGTATTAAAAGCTAATCTTCTGCTTTGAGCAGGAGGTCGAGGTCATCCTGTTCACCCACAATCCATAGGATATCACCCTCCTCAAATTTCCGGTTGGGCTTCACAGACGACAGACTCTCCTTACCTTCCTCCAGTCCGATCACCATACAATTGTAGTGGTCGCGGATACGACTCTCAATAAGTGTCTTACCGATAAACGGACTGTCGGAGCCGATGATCAGCTGGCGCAGCTTCATGTCGCGCTTCTCGATCTCCGGATCCTCACCGACTACTTCGTGTTCTACTGCCTCGCGGAAGGCGCTGAACTGTGCATCGCTGCCGATGGCTTTCAGCACGTCGCCAGGGAAGATGATCGAGTCGCCGTCGGGGATATTCACACGTCTTCCACCACGCAGGATGCTGGTGATATGCACGCCATACTTCTGACCCAGATTCAATTGTTTCAGGGTGCTGCCCATCCACGAAGAGTTGAAGGGAATCGTGAATTCTGCTATATGGATATCGCGGTCGAGCAACTTACCTGCATACAGGGGACGTTTCTTACCATGCACCTGTGCCTCGATCTCCCTCGAACGCAGGTTCAACATGAAGAGTCGTTCCATGGTGATGCTGCGGTGTTTGATCCAGCGCGACAGTATGATACATACCAGAATCACGATACCGATGGTGATGACCAATGCCTTCGAGAACTCGGAGAGATAGTGACACACATAGAAGATAAACATCAGGGCTATCAGCGCACGCACCAGGATGGTAAAGAGCAGCGGCAGACGGTTACGGTTCGATTCCGCCCAGAGCGTCTTCCACTCCTCGCTGCGGTTCTTCTTCATCACCATTGCCCTGAGGAATGGGGCTATCAGCAACACCGTCAACAAGCCTGTGATACCGTTGGCATAGCGTCTGAGGTCATCGCCTGGCAGCACCTTCTGCATAAAGGGCAGCACGAAGGTCAGCATCAGCGCGATGGCAGCTGTCGTGAGGATGGAGTACACCAGCACGTTCACACCCATCTGCGTCAGTAGACTTTTCCACAGACTGTTCTTCTGCGTGTTCGGATGACTCATCGACAGATGGTTCAGCGACTGGATAATCTTGTGTGGCAGATGTTTCTCCAAGTTATTGTAAACCGGTGTGGCAAACCGTATCATGTAAGGTGTGAGGAATGTGGTAATAACCGATACGGCCACCACCACCGGATAGAGAAAGTCGCTGATCACACCGAGTGACAAGCCCAGTGAGGCGATGATAAACGAGAACTCACCGATCTGCGCCATCGAGAATCCGCAGCGCATACCCGATTTCAGGCTCTCGCCACCCAACATAAAAGCGATGGTGCCTAAAACTGCCTGCCCCACGAGGATCGTCAGTACCAGAGCCGTAATAGGCAAGGCATAGTCGATGATAATCTTCGGGTCGACAAGCATACCCACTGACACGAAGAAGATGGCGCCGAAGAGGTTCTTTACAGGCTCCACCAGTTTGATGATATGCTCTGCTTCGATGGTCTCTGCCAGGATGCTACCCATGATAAAAGCACCGAAGGCTGATGAGAAACCCACCTTCGTTGATGTGACTGCCATGGCGCAGCACAAACCCAGCGATATGACGAGCAACATCTCGTCGTTCAGAAACTCACGCACCCTTCTGAGGAAGATCGGTACGGCAAAGATTCCCACCACGAGCCATAGCACGAGGAAGAAGATGATTTTCCAGATGCTGCCCAGCATCTCGCCACCACCCAGATCCTTTCCGCTGGCGATGGCACTCAACAGCACCATCATCACAATGGCCAAAATATCCTCCAATATCAGTACCGACATCACCAGTCCTGCAAACTGCTGTTGCCTGAGTCCTAGGTCGTCGAAGGCCTTGTAGATAATTGTGGTCGACGACATGGCGAGCATACCGCCCAGGAAGATACAGTCCATCTTGCTCCATCCGAACAGATGGCCTATGATCACGCCCAGCATCGACATAGAGAAGATAATCGTACAGGTAGAGATGATTGGCGAGGCACCCATTTTCAGGATTTTCTTGAACGAGAAGTCCAGTCCCAGCGAGAACAACAGGAACATCACGCCGATGTCCGACCACAGGTGGATACTCTCCGAATCCACCACCGATTTGGTATAAGGCATGTGGGTACTCACCAGGAATCCGGCTACGATATAGCCCAATACCAGTGGTTGCTTCAGTTTCTTGAAAATCAGGGTTACGATGCCGGCCACCACAAGGATGAGCGCCAGATCATCAATCAGTACGGGAATCTCACTCATTATAGTCTGCTGTCAGTTCACATATTCTTACGATCACCTCCATGGCTTTTTCCATCACCTGTATGCTCACAAACTCATATGGTCCGTGGAAATTCACGCCACCTGCGAAGATGTTGGGGCAGGGGAGTCCCTTGAAAGAGAGCTGTGCACCGTCGGTACCGCCACGTATGGGCTTCACCTTCGGAGCCACACCACAGTCCTGCATGGCGTGTAGCACTAGGTCTATCACGTGCATCTGCGGATCAATTTTCTCCTTCATATTATAATATTGGTCCTTGACCTCACAGGTCACCGTCCCCTCACCGTATTTCTCGTTCATCTGCTCCACACAGCGCATCATGAAGTGCTTACGGTCTTCAAATGTCTCTCTGTCGTGGTCGCGGATGATATAGCTCATTTTGGCCTGTTCCACATGACTCTCTATACCCAGCAGATGGTAAAAACCCTGATACCCTTCCGTAGTCTCAGGTTTCTCGTCCTGTGGCAACATCATGGCCAGCTCAGCAGCCAGAGCGTTGGCATTTATCATTTTTCCTTTGGCATAGCCCGGGTGAACGCTGATACCCTTGATGGTAATCTTGGCACTGGCGGCATTGAAGTTCTCAAACTCCAGCTCGCCCACATCACCGCCATCCATCGTATAGGCCCATTCACAACCGAACTTCTCCACATCAAAGTGGTGGGCACCCATGCCGATCTCCTCATCGGGATTAAAGGCGATGCGGATGTCCCCGTGCCTGATCTCCTTATGGTCGCGCAGATAACACATTGCCTGTACGATCTCTGCGATACCGGCCTTGTCGTCGGCACCCAGCAGCGTGTGACCATCCGTCACAATCAGGTCCTCACCAATATGATGCAGCAGTTCGGGGAATTTCCTCGGACTGCTCACAATACCCTCCGACAGCATGATCTCACCGCCATTGTAATTGTTGACAATCTGTGCCTTGATATCAGCACCTGAACAGTCGGGACTGGTATCATAATGTGAGATAAAACCGATGGTGGGTACTTTTTCCTTGATGTTCGATTTCAGCGTGGCGTAGATGTAACCCTTCTCGTCGAGCTCCACATCGCTGAGGCCTTCCGCCTCAAGTTCTTTTTTTAGGTACTCTGCAAACAGCAGTTGTTTGGACGTACTAGGCACGCAGTCGGCGTCTTCGGCCGACTGCGTGTCAAATTTGGTATAGTTTAAAAAACGTTCTGTCAGATTCATTCTTATTCGTAGTATTCAATGGTGCGTGTCTGCTCCATCTCCTGACCCATCATCGAGCTCTTGCGGCTGATCCAGTTGCCCTTGGCATCATACTTGTAGTCAGTATAAGGAGTTTCCATCTCCTGGCCGCCCATGTCCATCGACTGAGAAGCTACGGCACCCTTATCGTTATATTTGTACTTGATCACCATGTCATTGCCCATCATGTTCATCGACTGGCTGACTACGCGACCGTTCTCCCACTTGTACTTGAACTCGATCTCCTGACCCTGCATCATCGAGCGCTTGGCTGACTGCAGATAGCCATTCTCGTCGTACTTGGCATCGCTGATGCCGTCGCTCTGCATCTTACCTTCCTTGGTGAAGTTGATAACCTGCTCACGACCCATCATGTTTGTCTTGATGCACTTCACGGGACCTGTAGCCTCGTTAGCCTCTACATCGTGGAACTTGGTCTGTGCCTGCATGGCGAACGGAATAGCCATTAAGGCGATCATCATAAATAGCTTTTTCATTTTACTTTTTTGTTTAAATGTTAATAATTAAAGTTGATAAATTAGCCAGATTATATCTGCTTTTCCTTTGACGAATACTCGTCAGAAAGGTTTAATGCTATGATAAAACATTTGTTCATGGTGCAAAATTATAAAAAAAATGATTAAATACAAAGAGTTCTGAATTATTTTTGATAATTTTTGTATTTCTCGGTGATTTTGTTTAACTTTGCAGTCATCAAAACTGATTATGATAGATAGGGCAACTGTTGATAAGATTATGGACGCCACGAACATTGTTGACGTGGTGGGGGAGTTCGTCACGCTGAGGAAGGCGGGGGTGAACTACAAGGGCCTGTGTCCGTTTCATGACGATACGACACCGTCGTTTATGGTGTCGCCCTCGAAGCAGATCTGTAAGTGTTTTGCCTGTGGAGAGGGTGGTACGGCCATTAACTTCCTGATGAAGCACGAGCAGATCACCTATCCCGAAGCTCTGCGCTGGCTGGCGAAGAAATATAATATCGAGATACAGGAAAAGGAACTGACCGACGAGGAACGACAGCAGCAGAGCGACCGCGAGTCGATGTTTATCGTGAACGAATGGGCGAAGACCTATTTCCAGGAGATACTGAAAAACGATCCTGACGGCATAGCCATCGGTAAGCAGTATTTCCGTAGTCGTGGCATCAGGGATGATATCGTGGAGAAGTTCTGTCTGGGTTTTGCCCTGCCGCAGAAAGATGCGTTGGCCAAGGCGGCGCAGAAGGCAGGCTATCAGGCGGAGTTTCTGGAGAAGACGGGCCTTTGCATCAAAAACGAGAAGGGACTCTATGACCGCTATGCAGGGCGCGTGATTTTCCCGTGGCTGAATGTGAGCGGGAAGGTGGTGGCCTTTGGCGGACGACTGTTGGACGCCAGGACCAAGGGCGTGCAGCAGAAATACGTGAACTCACCCGACTCGGAGATCTATCATAAGGACCACGAGCTCTATGGTCTGTATCAGGCGAAGAAGGCCATTGCCAAGGAAGACCGCGTGTATATGGTGGAGGGCTATACCGACGTGATAGCCATGCATCAGAGCGGCATTGAGAATGTGGTGGCCAACAGCGGTACGGCGCTCTCGGTGTATCAGATAAAACTGCTCCGTCGCTTTACGCAGAATATCACTTTATTATATGATGGTGATGAGGCGGGTATCCATGCTGCCATGCGAGGTACGGACATGCTGCTGGCCGAGGGTATGAACATCAAGGTGCTGCTGTTGCCTGATGGTGACGATCCGGACTCGTTTGCCAAGAAGCATTCGTCACAGGAGCTGAAAGACTATATTGAGAAGAACCAGACCGACTTCATTACGTTTAAGACACGTCTGACGGTGGAGAACGTGACCGATCCCGTGAAGCGCTCAGAGGCCATCAGCGGCATCGTGAAGAGCATCTCAGTAATACCGGATCAGATATTGCGCTCGACGTATCTCAGCGAACTCTCGCAGCGGATGGATATCAAGGAACAGACGCTGCTGAACTCGATGAACGGCATGATACGCAAGGACATCGAGGAGAAGGAGAAAGAACGCCAGAGGAGTCAGGAGTCAAGAGTCGGGAGTCAGGAGTCAGGAGACAGGAGTCAGGAGAATACTCCTACCGCAGGGAATTCCCTCCAAGGTAATCTACTGACTCCTGACTCCCGACTCCTGTCTCCTTCTTCAGAAGTGGAGACCCTTCTCATCCAAAGCATCATCCGCGATGGCGAGAAGGTGATCTATGAGCATGTAGAGGCTGACGATGGCGGATTCGTGGATCTCACCGTGGCACAGTATGTGGATTACGACCTGGGACAGGATAATATCCGTTTCAGCAACGAATTGTATAACCAGATACTGGAAGAGGCGGTGGCGCATAGTGGTGAACCTGACTTCAAGACAGAGACCTACTTTATGCACCATCCTGACGTGAATATCAGCAGCTTGGCAGCGCGGTTGGCCATCGACACGCATCAGTTGGGTAAGAATTTCCAGGTGAAGGAGCGTGAGGGGAGTCTGCGTCAGCACGTGCTGCACCTGGTGCTCGACCTGAGGATGGACATCGTGGAAAACCGGCTGAAGGAACTGAAGGCGGAGATGCGACAGGTGGGCAACGATATGGAACGTATCAAGGCGCTGATGGAGGAATTTAAGGATACGCAGGAGTTGCGGAATGCGTTGGCCCAACAGTTGGGGAATGATGTTGTTAATGGATAATGGATAATTGATAATGGATAATTAATGAGTTGGAACGTCATATTGTTCAGTGTCTATCAGGTGATTGTCATCCTGGCTATCATCCACGTGGTGATGGACAACCGTCAGCCTGCTAAGACCATGGCCTGGGCGCTGGTGATATGGTTCGTGCCGGTAGTGGGATTGGTGTTCTACCTCTTCTTCGGACTGAACACCCGCAAGGAGAGATTCATCAGTCAACGCAGTCTGGACCAGCTCTCCAAACGTTCGATGCTGGAGTTCGTGGAACAGAAGGACCTGCAGTTGCCAGCTGAACACCGCCAGCTGATAGACCTCTTCGTGAATGAGAACTTCTCGTTGCCCTTCAAGGACAACCAGGTGACGGTATATGACGATGGTTATGCCTTCTTCCCGGCACTCCTGGCGGAGATTGCCAAGGCGGAGAGTCATATCCATATCGATATGTATATCTTTGCCGAAGACGCGCTGGGACAGTTGCTTTCTGATGCCTTGATCGACAAAGCCCACCAAGGGGTGGAGGTGAAACTGATCTACGACGATGTGGGCTGTTGGAACGTGAGTCATGCCTTCTTCGACCGTATGCGTGATGAGGGGATTGAGGTGGTGCCCTTCCTGCCCGTGAGGTTCCCGTCGTTTACGAGTAAGGTGAACTACCGTAACCACCGTAAACTGATCATCATCGACGGACGTATCGGATTTATCGGGGGCATGAACATCGCCCTGCGCTATGTAAAGGGTACGGACACCCAGCCTTGGCGCGATACAATGCTGAAGGTGGAGGGAACAGGTGTGTATGGTCTGCAACGGGCTTTCCTCATCGATTGGTATTTCTGCGATCGCACGATGATATCCGATCGGAAGTATTACCCGCCAGTCGCGCATGGCGAGGGCGTGTTGTCGCAGATCGTCACCAGCGGACCGGTGGCACCTTATCCCGAGATCATGCAGGGTTATGTGAGGATTATCCTTTCCGCCAAACGGTATGTGTATCTGGAGACACCTTATTTCCTGCCTACCGAACCCGTATTGTTTGCCTTGAAGACGGCTTCCATTGCCGGTGTCGACGTGCGTATCATCGTGCCTTACCGCAGCGATGCCAAATGGGTGGAGTGGGCCAGTCGCAGTTATCTGCGTGAGGTGGTGGAGACGGGCGTCACCGTCATGCTCTACAAGGCGGGATTCCTCCATTCGAAGCTGCTCGTCTGCGACGATACCGTCTGTTCGTGCGGTTCAACGAACGTGGATATCCGCAGTTTCGAGAATAACTTCGAGTCGAACATCTTCCTTTATGGTGAGTCGGCAGCACACCAACTGCGTGAACTGTTTCTCAAAGACGAACAACAGTCGATTGCGTTGCAGGACTTGCCCGAGCGCATGCACCCGAAGTTTATGAAACGGCTGTGGGAGTCGATGGTAAGGATGATGTCACCCCTGATGTAAGGGCTGGAAGATAGAGAAGTTAACGCTGCCGTAGCTACGGTGCTCCACAAAGTTGGGATGGCTACTGAAGTCTTGGTCCTTGCCGTGTTCAAAGACAAACACACCATCTGGTTTTAACAGGTTTTTCTCAAAAATGAGTGAGGGGATGGTAGGGAGTTCCTTCAGGGCGTAGGGGGGATCGGCAAAGATAAAGTCGAACTGCATCTTACAGCTCTTGATAAAACGGAAAACATCGCCACGGATTGGTGTAACAGAGGGACGGTTCTTTTGTGACATCTCGTCGGTGTCACAAAAGAACCGTCCCTCTGTTACACCCAGCTTCTGCAAACATTGCATGATAAAGCGGTGATGGTCGCGGTCGGCCTCGACGCTGATGACCTGGGCACAGCCGCGTGAGGCCAGTTCCAGCGAGATGCTGCCGGTACCTGAGAAGAGATCGAGGGCGGTGGCACCTTCGAAGTCGATGTAACCCGTCAGCACATTGAAGATGTTCTCTTTGGCGAAATCTGTCGTCGGTCTCGCCTTGAAAGAACGGGGAATCTCGAAATGCCTTCCCTTATATTTTCCCGTGATAATTCGCATAGGACAAAGGATCGTAAGGCATGACGAATGTATTCTTCACATACTTATGCAGTTCCTGCAACAGCCAGTCCTGATCAGGAATCTCGCCCAGGATATGGATCTCGTCGTGCTCAGGTTGCAGGTTCAGTTGCTTCCAGACGTAGAGCAGGAAGAAGATGGCATCGTAGGCACGTGTGGTATCAAACGAGTTGCAGAACTTAAACCTGTTCTGTTGGAACGAGCAGATGTCGAGCTGCTTGTCGTGGAAAAAGCCGTAGATCTTGCTGCGATGGCCCGTGAAACTCCGCTGGTGCAGATAGGTCCATACGGGTGTCATGGCATGCATGAGCTGCACATCGTTGAAATGGTCGGTGAGCACCATCAGCAGGTCTTTGTTGATGCAGAAGATACAGACGGCATTCAGCGAGGGGAGTACGTTGTAACGCACAAGGTCTTTTTCGCTTTCGGGGAAGGAATGCAGATAGAGGGTGGTGGCGTCGGCTTCCTGAAACTGTTCGATGGGCACCATCAGCACAGGGGTGTTGATCAGTACGCGCGCAGAGGGCAGGTCGATAGCACCCGCGTAGGTTCTGAAGGCTTCGCGGAGGTTGGCGGCCATAGAGATGCCGCTCTTCACGACGTAGGGCTCATGCTGCACGGGTTGCTCTGCATTGGCGGAGTCTGTGATGGTAAACGACAGCGTGTTGTTGCCCACGCGTATCGTCAGTTGCTTGCTGCTGGTGATGCTTGTAGTGGCCATCCTTTAGTTGATTGCTGACACCACACTGGCCATACAGACGGCGAGGAGTCCTGCCGCCACAAGTGCCAGGGCGATGTTGATCTGTTTGTTGGTAATCTGCATATCGGGTGCAAAGTTACTAAAAAAATATCAATCGCCAGCTGGCGATTGATATTTTTTTAGTAACTTTGCAGTCATAATGATACAAGACGAGCTGAAATACCGCATTCTACAGGCCTTGGGTCTGACGCCAACCCCTGAGCAGGAGAGGGCCCTCGAGGTGTTTTCGATGTTCATGACCGACCGGTCAGACAATGTGGTGATGATTCTGCGTGGATCGGCAGGAACGGGAAAGACCACGTTGGCGGCAGCCGTCGTCAAGGCGATGGTGGCATTGCAGCAGAAACTGATGCTGCTGGCGCCCACGGGTCGCGCTGCGAAGGTGTTCTCGCTTTATGCGGGTCATGCGGCCTATACCATCCATCGACGTATCTACCGACAGAAATCGGCTGGTGATCTCTCGGCTTTCAGTCTCAACGACAACCTCAACAAGAATACCCTGTTTATCGTTGATGAGGCCTCGATGATCGCCAACGATGCGTATGCGAATGGGGGCGATTCGAGATGGTCGTTCGGCAGCGGATGTCTGTTGGACGATCTGATGCAGTTCGTGTATAATGGACAGAACTGTCGGATGATGCTCATCGGCGACAAGGCGCAGTTGCCACCCGTTGGCGAGGAGGAGAGTCCGGCATTGTCGGCTTCTTTCCTTCAGGGGTATGGCATGAATGTTTATGAGGCCGACCTCAATCAGGTGCTCCGTCAGAGTGAGGACTCGGGTATTTTGTGGAATGCGACGAGGATTAGGAGTCAGGAGTCAGGAGTCAGGAGTCTGAGTTTGCCGCAGATCCGATTGAAAGGCTTTGCGGATGTCTGTGTGGTACCGGGCGATGAACTGATAGAGTCTTTGTCGGACAGTTATAGCCATGTGGGGATGGACGAGACGATGGTCATTACCCGCAGCAACAAACGGGCGAATATCTACAATCAGGGCATCCGCAATATGGTGCTCGACCGTGAGGATGAACTCTGTCGCGGGGATATGCTGATGATTGTGAAGAATAATTATTTTTGGGTAAAGGAGACAGGAGTCAGTAGTCAGGAGTCGGGGGAGGGAAGCTTCTCCTTCATCGCCAACGGCGACCGGGCTGTGGTGCAGCGTGTGCGTCATGTACACGAACTCTATGGGTTCCGTTTCGCGGAGGTCACCATGCAGTTCCCTGACTACGACGACTACGAGCTGACCGCCATCGTCAATCTTGATACCCTTACCACTGAGGCACCCGCTCTAACGCGCGAACAACAGGAACAGCTATATAATGCCGTGTTGGAAGACTATAGCGATATACCCAGGAAGGCAGATCAGATCAAGAAACTGAAAGAAGATCGTTACTACAACGCCCTGCAAGTGAAGTTCGCCTATGCCGTCACCTGTCATAAGGCGCAGGGTGGTCAGTGGGCGCACATCTATCTCGACCAGGGGTATATGACCGACGAGATGCTCACGCCCGATTATATCCACTGGCTCTATACCGCCTTCACACGTGCGACGGAGAAGTTGTATCTGGTGAATTGGCCGAAGAACCAGGAGGAAAGGAGAGAAGGAGAGAAGGAGTAAGGAGAGAAGGAGCCAGGAGTCAGGAGAATAGTTTGTTGAGGAGGATGTCGATGAGGCGGGGAATGCCGTAGTTGTCGATATCCTCTTCCTTGATCCAAATATAGTCCTCAGGCAGTTCCGGTCTTGTCTCCGTCTCCCAGAGATAAAAATCCGCCGTCAGCACCCGATGCGTCAATACATGCTTCACCCCCTTCGCCACACAGCGGAGCCCATCTTCCTTCTTCCATCTTCCATTTTCCATCAAAAAGGGTTCCCACAGCCCTTGCCAGATATCTCCTTCACCACGACGATGGATGGCCGTCTCACCCTGACAGCGGATATATATATAAATAAGGTGGCGCTCCTTGATCTTCAGTTTCTTTTCTTTCACGGGCAGCGTGCTGACCTTCCCTATGCGCAGGGCCTCGCACGACTCCTGCAGTGGACAGACCACGCATTTCGGCGATTGGGGTGTGCACTGGATAGCTCCGAAGTCCATGATGGCCTGGTTGTAGAGGCCTGCCGATGCCTCAGGCAACAGACTCTGTGCCAATGCCGCAAACTCCTTCTTCCCTTCTGTGCTGTTAATGGCCGTCTCTACACCGAAATACCGCGCCAGCACGCGATATACATTGCCATCAACCACCGCAGCAGGCAGTCCGAAAGCGATGCTTCCGATGGCAGCAGCGGTATAGTCACCCACGCCCTTCAGTTGCTTGATTTCCTCCAAGGTGTCCGGGAAATGTCCTAAAGCCACAATCTGCCGTGCTGCATAGTGCAGGTTCCTAGCTCGACTATAATAGCCCAGTCCCTGCCACTCTCGCAATACCTCGTCCTCCGAGGCGGCTGCCAGGTCGTTCACCGTAGGCCAGCGACGCATAAACCGTTGCCAGTAGTCCCAGCCCTGTTTCACCTGTGTCTGTTGGAGGATGATCTCCGAGAGCCAGATGGCATAAGGATCGTGCGTCTCGCGCCAAGGCAGTTCGCGACCGTAGGCCTCAAACCATTTCAGCAACGTCTGTGCAAAGCCGTTTATCTCCCGAATCTTCTCCATTCTTGATAGTTTTGACTGCAAAGATATGAAATTTTTCACTATTCACTATTCACTATTCACTTTTTTTATTAACTTTGCACCGTGAAAGCGAAATTATTCATTTCATCATAAATCAAATTAGGTATGAAAAAGTTTTTAGTTTCAATTGTAGCAGCGCTGATGGCTGCACCTGCCTTTGCTCAGTATTCGAGCGGCGGTTTTGAACTCGACAAAGAGAGTATGTACTATGGTGTCCGTTTCGGTGGAACGCTCGCTTCTGTCAGCGGTGATTACTCCGTAGGTAGTAAGATTGGTATGACACTGGCTGGTGTCATCGGTCTGCGTCTGTCAAGCTCTACACCGGTGTTCCTCGAGTCTGGTCTGTACTACACCCAGCGTGGTGCCAAGGACGACGATTGGGAAATCACTTCCAACAACTTCGAGATTCCCCTCGTGATCAAGTATGGTCTCAAGGCTACTGACGAGATTGCCCTGCTGCCCTTCTTCGGACCTTATTTCGCTTATGCTGTCAGCTCTGACAAGAAAGACAAGCGTAGCCAGGCTGATATGGCTGCCGGAAAGAACGAACTGCATCGCATCAACCGCAACAATATGGGCTTCAAGCTGGGTTGCGGTGCTGAGTACAACAAGCTTTACCTCGAAGTGGGTTACCAGTTTGGTGTCACCAACTTCATCGACAGCGATGATTACACCGCTCACAACAACGCCCTCTTCCTCAACGTTGGTGTGAACTTCTAAACATCATAAATCCCCGCTCAACCGAGCGGGGGTTTTTCTTTATTGTTATTTTCGTGGCTGTCACAGATTCACCTGACCCATCGTTACAAAGTTAATAAAAAAAGCTCGAGGCAACCTTTTCATACCTATACCTCTTTTAATAGGAACGCCATGTACATTGGCAGGGTCAGTAACTGAACCTTACGTCCAATATTATAGTCGCCAAATTTTATAGCATTCGTAACATGGTATTTCTCCGGATGACTCATTACCGTACGCATAGACTTGGCATTGCCCGTAGTAGCCTTACATTCCACAGGTGTACACTGGCCCTTGTAACGCATGAGGAAATCAAGTTCCACACCAGCATTCTTATGAAAGTAATACAACTTACGTCCCATCTTACCGAAGATGTCTGCTACAAGATTTTCTTTGATGGCACCATGATAACTAAGCAGGTCGCCTTGCAATATGCTCGACTGGGTGCCATCTTCAAGCATTGAAATAAGCAACCCGATATCTGTCATATATACCTTGAACTTATTTTTTAATTTATGTCCGTCAAACGGCAGTTCCGTTATCTCCGTATTATAGCATCTGCGAATGATGCCGGCATCCTCTATCCATTGTAGGCTTCCGGCATAGTCGCGCCCACGGCCTCCCGGACGGACTACGTTGTAACTGAACTTCTTATATTCGCGGGCCAGCTGTGCGGGTATCGACTCGAAACATTCCCTGATGCGCGACTTGTCGGCAGCAGGAGCATACTTCACCATGTCCGACTTATACTCATCCACGATACGCCTCTGCACAGCAAGCACCTTGCCTATCTGCTTCGTTTCCATGAAGGTGGTCACCACCTCAGGCATACCACCCACCACGATATACTGATGTAGCAGTTCGCGGAAACGGTCGTGCAGCGCCTCTTCAACAGGTGTTTCGCTGTTCAGGCATCTCTTCAAGTAATCGAAGTGCATCGTTTTAATGCCATTGGCCCACAGCCACTCCTCAAAGTCCATCGGATACATATCCACAATATCCTCGAAACCAACTGGTATAGAGGCTTCTTCCTCCTCCTTCTGTTCCTCAGGTGACTTATAGCCATTTACACCCAACAGTGAGCCAGTACACATCACCTCATAGCGACCGTCCTGATAGAAATATTTCAGCGAGCCTCTTGCCTTCGGACAATCCTGAATCTCGTCAAAGACAAAGCAGGTTTCGTCTGGCTCAATCTCTGCATTGGGCATAGCCGCCGTAATGCGCATGATGATGGAGTCCACTTCCAGATTCGGAAAGAAGAATTTCTTGTAGTCCGGATGCTCACGGAAATCCAGATATACCACATGTTTGAAATGCTTTTGTGCAAAGTCCATCACACTGCTGGTCTTACCGCACTGGCGGACTCCTTTCACAACCAGTGGCTTGTGTGAGGCATCATCCAACCACGATTGGAGTACGTTTTCTATCTTTCTTTTATACATAATAACACATTTTGTAGCCGACTTTCTTTTGTTGGTCACACGTTTTGTAGCCGACTTTTTGTGCAAAGATACACATTTTATTTTATTCCTCAACACATTTTGTAGATTAAAAATGAGATTATTAAGCCAGTTTAACTATTTTTCGTGACCTCTGCCCGTCCCTCTCAGCCACTTTTTTCTTTGCCCATTTTTGTTTATCCATCTAATTATCAGTGTTTTAGTACTAAAAATTAGGGAACTATATACATCTGTGTACAAAATGAGAAATTATGAGAACGATTACACTGATTATTATTCATTGCAGTGCGGTACGTCCCGACCAGCAGAGTTCTGCGGCTCAGATAGATACGTGGCATAGGGACTGAGGCACAGAAGCAGACGATGCGACGGCTACTTGAAGAGTTGCACGAGCGTTACCCCCGCGCCACGATAGTCGGTCACCACGACCTGAACCCCCACAAGGACTGTCCGTGCATCAAGAATGTAGCAAAGGAATATGCCGACTTACAGCCGAAGTAAAAACGAACGAGAGGATGTGCCAATTGACACACCCTCCTGTTTTTGTGAGCGAAATGCAAAATAAATATCGAATTATTCAGAAAAATGAAGGGAAAAACAAAAAGAATGCGTAACTTTGCAGGATATTTCAAGTATAAGCAACGATATACAAACAAAAAAATGATGAAAAGAACACTATTCATGACCATGGCAACAATAGCCACAACGGCTGCAATGGCGCAGCAGATACAATATCCGAAAGCCGCCAAGGACGGTACTGTTGACGAATATTTCGGTACGAAGGTGGCAGACCCCTACCGCTGGTTGGAGAACGACACCTCGGCACAGACGGCTGCCTGGGTGGAGGCCGAGAACAAGGTGACGAATGCCTACCTCGCTAAGATTCCCTTCCGCCAGAAACTGTTGAAACGGCTGACTGAGCTGTCCAACTACGAGAAAATCGGTGCGCCAAGGAAGCGTCACGGCAAGTGGTACTTCTACAAGAACAATGGTCTGCAGAACCAGTACGTGATGTACCAGATGGACGAACTGGGCAGTGAACCCCGCGTCTTTCTGGATCCCAACACGCTGAGCACCGACGGTACGGTGGCGCTGAAGGGCGTCTATTTCTCGCACAACGGCAAGTGGGCTGCCTACGCCATCTCGCGCTCGGGCAGCGACTGGCTGGAGTTCTACGTCATCGACGTGAAGACGGGTCAGTTGACCAGCGACCATATAGAATGGGCAAAGTTCTCAGGTGCGACATGGTTGGGCGACGGTTTCTACTACAGCTCGTACGACCGTCCCACGGAGGGCAAGGAGTTCTCGAACGTCAACGAGGGCATGAAGATATACTATCACAAGATGGGTACGCCGCAGTCGCAGGACGTGCTGTTCTACCAGAATCCCACCCAGCCCAAGCGTTTCTACGAGGTAAGCGTCAACGAGGAAGAGACGCTGATGTACCTTTTTGAAGCCGGTGCCGGTGCTGGCAACAACCTGTTTGTGCGCGACTTGCGCCAGCAGGGCTCGCAGTTCATCCAACTGACGGACAACATGGACTTCCAGTACATGCCCATCTATGACGAAGGGGGTAAAATATACATCTACACCAACTACGGTGCACCCAAGGGTCGCATCATGACCGCCGACATCCGCAAGCCAGGCGTTCAGGACTGGCAAGTGCTGATAGCTGAACAGAAGAACATGTTGGGCAGCGTGGACGTCATCAACCGTCAGCTGATTCTGACCTATGCACAGGATGCCTGCGACCACGCCTTCGTCTATGGTCTGGACGGACGGTTGCGCCACGAGGTGAAGCTGCCTATGGTGGGCAGTGTAGGCTTTACGGGCGACGAGAAGCAGCCCGAATGCTTCTACACCTTCACATCGTTCACCATGCCAGGCACCATCTACCGCTACGACATGGCGAAGAACGAGAGCACCCTGTACGCACAGCCGAGCGTCAAATTCAAGCAGGAGGACTACGAGAGCCAGCAGCTGTTCTTTAACAGCAAAGACGGTACGCGCGTACCTATGTTTATTACGTATAAGAAAGGGCTGAAGCGCAACGGCAAGAATCCCGTCTATCTCTACGGCTACGGCGGCTTCAACATTGCGCTGAGTCCGGGCTTCTCAGCCATGCGCATTCCATTCCTGGAACAGGGTGGCATCTACGCACAGGTGAATCTGCGCGGTGGCAGCGAGTATGGCGAAGAGTGGCACCTGGCAGGCACGAAAATGCAGAAGCAGAACGTGTTCGATGACTTCATCGCGGCAGCCGAGTATCTCATTAAAGAGGGCTACACATCCAAGGAGAAACTAGCCATCGTGGGCGGTTCGAATGGCGGTCTGCTGGTAGGCGCCTGCATGACGCAGCGTCCAGACCTATTCCGTGTGGCCATTCCGCAGGTGGGCGTCATGGACATGTTGCGTTACCATAAGTTCACCATCGGCTGGAACTGGGCCAGCGACTACGGGACCAGCGAGGACTCGAAGGAGATGTTTGAATACCTTCGCGGCTACTCGCCCCTGCACAACCTGAAAAAGGGCGTCGCCTACCCTGCCACGCTTGTGACCACTGCCGACCACGACGACCGTGTGGTGCCAGCCCACTCGTTTAAGTTTGCTGCCACACTGCAGGAGAGTCACGAAGGCCCCAACCCTGTCCTTATCCGCATCGATACCAAGGCGGGTCACGGTGGCGGCAAACCTCTGGCCAAGGTGCTGGAGGAGCAGGCTGACATCTACTCGTTCATACTGTATAATGTAAGAGGTAAGAAGTAAGATGGATGATGTAAGATTAGTGCCGGTAAACATCGAGTTTTACCGGCACTAAACTTTTACTTGTCTTTCTTTGGCTCAGACTTCTCCTTATTGACTTCCGTAGCCTTGTAGCCAAACTTAGTGAAGCTCTGAATCAACTTCTCAGGGGTGGTCTTCTCACCATCGTAAGTAATGGTCACCATCTGCTTGGGAATGTCACACAGAATCTCCTTGACACCTTTCTCGAAACGAAGGTTACCCTTGATTTTATTCTCACAGCTTTCGCAATGCATCTGGGGAACTGTGGTGACAACTAATGTCTTAATGTCCTTGGCCATACCGACCACTGCGGTCAGCATCATGGCGCTTAATACTAATACTTTTTTCATAATCGTTATATTTATTATTTATTCTTTATTATTTTTTATTTAGGGCGTAGCCCGCTACAGTCTTCCTATATTAATACGAATGCCTGCATAGAACATAGCACCCTGAACGGGACCCCAAACCATGGTGGGGTCAAAGGTGCTGCTGAAGGGGTCGCCAGCGCTGATGATGGTCTGCTTCTGACGGAAACCCGTCAGATTCTCGCCACCGACATAGACGGAGAAGTGGCGGAACCAGCGCGTTATCTGTGCTGAGACCTGTTCGTAGGCCTGGAAGCGGTCGTCCCAAAGACCATTAACTGGCGTAGGCATGCGTCCGCCGCCATTCAGTTGTAACGTGGCATCGACCTGCCACAGTCCGAGTGGTGTCTTGTAGCTGGCGGTGACCAGGCCCTTATAGCGGCTGGTCAGCGGTTTCTCCATCAGTTCGCCGCCGTAAGTGCACTTCACGTCGTTCCAACGCCAGGCTGCCGTCAGTTCCAACCCCTTTGCCACAGGATAAGTAGCGTCTATCTGGACGGTATTGGAATACGACTTTCCGTCGAGGTTGGTGATGCGAATTTCGGTAGGATTGCTGTCATAGTCAATAACAGCCTGCTGACTGAAATGCGTGTGGTAGTACTCTGCATTCAGCTTCAGCGTCTTGCCGAACAGGGGGATGTAGAACGAACTGCTGACGCCATAGTTCCAAGCCTGTTCCTGCTCCAAGTCGTCAATCACCAACTGACGTCCACTGGCCAGCAGATTGTTGTTCTCTGCCAGAGCATGAACGGTGCGATAGCCCTTACCTGCCGATAGGCGCAGGCTGACAATCTCGTTGGGGGTCAGTTTCAGATGGAAACGGGGCGTGACGAAAGTGCCATAACGACTGCTGTGGTCAGCACGGATGCCAGCCATTGCCACAATCTTGTCATTGAGATTGTAGGTGTACTGGGCATAGATGCCCGGTGTGGTCTCCCTTTTAAATTGACAATTGACAATGGACAACGGATCATTTTCACTCAGATAGTCGTAGTTCAGCGAGAGGCCCGTCGAGAGGTTGTGCTGCTCGTTGAAGTTGGTCTCGAACAACAGCTGTGCATAGACGTTTTTCTGGTTCACGCTATAGTGCTTCGTGCCGTAGTTGGCATCCAACAAATGCATGGAGGCATTGCCCATCAAGGCGATGTTCGTGCCGTGCTCAGGGTCGAGAATGAAGGCGTGCTTCATATAACCCTCGTAACGGTCGGTCTCGATGCCAATCTTATAGAGGTGAGAGGTGAGAGGTGAGAGGTGAGAGGTAGAAGAATGATCCTTCTGTCCGCCCTCGCGCTTCTCCTTCACCAAAGCGATGCCTCCGTGAAACATATAGTGCGCACCTTTCCACTTCCAGCGGTTCTGCAGGTTCCACTGGCGCACGTTGGGCTGGTCCAGAAAACCATCATCATTCACGTCATGGTGTCCGTAGTCGTCCTGGTAGTGAGCCAGCACCTCCGTACTCAGCTGGTCGTCCACATGGATGTTGGCATCGACATTGGCCTCTAAACGGCTCATGGTGTTGCCGTAAAGGTTGACGGTCAGGCCCTCGTCGTTGTCGGGCTTCAGGTATTCGATGTCTATCTGACCTGTGATGCTCTCGTAGCCGTTGCGCACCGACGACGAACCCTTCGACACCTGGATGCTGTTCATCCACGGGCCGGGTACGTAGTCAAGGGCGTAGGGTGCTGCTGCACCCCGGAAGTTGGGCAGGTTCTCGGTCAGCATCTGCACGTAGGTACCGCTCAGCCCTAACAGCTTAATCTGCTTGGCACCCGTAGCGGCATCGCTATAGTTCACGTCGACAGACGGATTGGTCGTAAAACTCTCGCCCAGATTGCAGCACGCAGCCTTAAACAGCTCGTCACGCGTAATCAGCTGTGCATTCGTCGGTCCCTTGACACGGCGTGTTCCTGCACGGCGCGAGGTAATCGTGACGTTCTGCAGGTTCTGCGTCTTCATCGTGTCGGCAGTCAACGAATCTATGTCCTGTCCTATAGCAGACAGGGTCAGCATCATGGTGATGCTTGTCAATAATAATCTCATTGTTTTCATTCTTTGATGTTAATTTGTTTTAGCATCCCCGCCAAACGGGGAAGCAAAAAATACCCACGGGCATGCTTTGCCCATCGGAAACATATTAAAATCAAATCAGAAGTACTTGGATGAAGTTCAGATAGTCACGGGGCGGACTCTTCCACACATCCGGATAGTACTGAACCTCGACATCATTCTCTGTCGGCATCAGCCATTCTGCGACAAGGCATGGCAGAGTGGCCAACAGGGGCTGGATGACGTGGAAGTCGTACGAGACGGTCTGCACCATATTCGTTGGCGAAAGCTCGAAATGCTCCACCGTCATACAAGTGGAGTTCATGCTACAACTCATATTGCTCATAGCACCGTTGCTGAATACGGTCAACATCTTGACCGTTCCAGTGTGGGCACAGGTCATGACGTTCACGCCACTTCCGATGAACAGCAATGTCATAGAAAGCAACAGCGACAACAAGATATGAGTAAACTTCTTCATTTCGGATGCAAAGGTAGAAACTTTTTCACATATTTGTGTTTTTGCCCCCAATTCCTTAAACAAGTTTAACAATAAAGCCCCGCCAAACGGCAGGGCTTCATGATTTACATCATTTATTATCTTCTTACCTCTATAACTACTCCTTGTCGAGCAAAATCTTCATCATCTCGACAGCGGAATAAGGCACGGGGGTACCAGGGCCAAAGATGCAGGCCACACCAGCCTTGAAGAGGAAGTCGTAGTCCTGAGCAGGAATCACACCACCAGCGGTGACCATGATATCCTCGCGGCCTAACTTCTTCAGTTCCTCGATAAGCTGTGGTATCAGCGTCTTATGACCTGCTGCCAGCGACGATGCACCAACAATATGGACGTCGTTCTCGACAGCCTCGCGGGCAGCCTCAGCGGGCGTCTGGAACAAGGGTCCCATATCGACGTCGAAACCGCAGTCAGCATAACCTGTAGCAACCACCTTTGCACCACGGTCGTGACCGTCCTGTCCCATCTTGGCGATGAAGATACGCGGACGGCGACCTTCCTTCTCAGCAAACTCGTCAGTCATCTTCTTGGCCAGTTCGAAGTTTGCATCATTCTTTGATTCTGAACTATACACGCCTGAAATTGTTCTAATTACTGCTTTATAACGACCTACGATTTCTTCGCAGGCATCTGAAATCTCACCTAACGTACAACGCAGCTGAGCGGCCTTGACAGCCAAGTCGAGCAGGTTGTGCTCGCTCTTGCGACCTTCCTTGAAGTCGCGAACGCACTCGGTGATTGCTTTGAGAGCGGCCTGACAAGCGGCCTCGTCGCGAGCGGCGCGAACCTCCTTGAGGCACTCTTCCTGCTGCTTGCGTACGGCGGTATTGTCAACCTCAAGGATATCGATAGGATCTTCATGATCCAGACGGTACTTGTTGATGCCGACAATGGTCTGCTGACCGGAGTCGATACGAGCCTGCGTGCGGGCAGAGGCTTCCTCGATACGCATCTTGGGCAGACCGGTCTCAATAGCCTTGGCCATGCCGCCCAGTTTCTCAATCTCCTGAATGTGTTCCCAAGCTTTGTGAACCAGTTCGTTGGTCAGGGTCTCCACATAGTAGGAACCTGCCCACGGGTCAATCTGCTTGCACACCTTGGTCTCGTTCTGAATGTAGATCTGGGTGTTACGGGCAATACGAGCCGAGAAGTCGGTAGGCAGGGCGATAGCCTCGTCGAGGGCGTTGGTGTGCAGCGACTGGGTGTGACCCAGCACGGCAGCCATGGCCTCGATACAGGTACGGCCTACGTTGTTGAAGGGGTCTTGCTCGGTCAGCGACCAACCAGAGGTCTGCGAGTGGGTACGCAGTGCCAGCGACTTCGGGTTCTTAGCACCGAAACTCTTCACGATCTTTGCCCACAGCAGACGGCCTGCACGCATCTTGGCAATCTCCATGAAGTGGTTCATACCGATAGCCCAGAAGAATGACAGACGGGGGGCGAAAGCATCGACGTCGATACCGGCATTGACACCTGTACGCAGGTAGTCCATACCATCAGCCAGAGTGTAGGCCAACTCAATGTCAGCAGTAGCACCAGCCTCCTGCATGTGATAACCTGAGATAGAGATACTGTTGAACTTAGGCATCTTCTGAGAAGTATATTCGAAGATATCAGCGATAATCTTCATTGAGAATGCAGGTGGGTAGATATAGGTGTTACGCACCATGAACTCCTTCAGGATATCGTTCTGGATGGTTCCTGCCATCTCTTCGAGCTGAGCGCCCTGCTCCAGTCCGGCTACGATGTAGAATGCCAAAATGGGCAGCACAGCACCGTTCATGGTCATCGACACCGACATCTTGTTCAAGGGAATGCCCGAGAACAGCACCTTCATGTTCTCCTCGTTACAGATACTTACACCAGCCTTACCCACATCACCCACTACACGGGCGTTATCGGGGTCGTAACCACGGTGTGTCGGCAGGTCGAAGGCAACGGAAAGTCCCTTCTGACCAGAAGCCAGGTTACGACGATAGAAGGCGTTCGACTCCTCAGCGGTAGAGAATCCGGCATACTGACGGATAGTCCACGGGCGGAAGGGATACATCATTGAGTACGGGCCACGGAGGTAGGGAGGAATACCGGCTGTGAAGTCGAGGTGCTCCATGCCTTCGAGGTCTTCTTTCGTATAAACAGGCTGAATGTCAATCTGCTCGGGCGTACGCCAGTTAGCGCTAATGCCATTCTCCTGCTGCCACTGCTGACCATTCTTCTGCTGAATGCCAGCGTAGATATCTATATCTTTAAAATTCTTACGTGCCATAATTAGATTCCGAGTTTAGCATTGTACTCCTTAAGAGTGCCGAGCTGGTTAGACTTAACATTGATAAAGTTCTCGATGCCAGCAGCCTTGAGGTCGTCCGAGCAAGCGGGAGCACCAGCTACGACGAACATGGCGCGACCGTTGAGATACTTAAAGGCTGGGATGGCGTACTCTGCATACTCATCGTCAGAAGAGCAGATGACCACGATGTCGGCCTTAGCCTCCAAAGCGGCATCGACACCTTCCTCGACGGTCTTGAAGCCGAGGTTGTCCATGACCTTGTAGCCTGCAGCAGCCAGGAAGTTGCAAGAGAACTGCGCACGAGCCTGACGCATGGCAAGATTGCCAATGGTCAGCATGAAAGCGATAGGTTGCTTCGGCGCCTTCTCTGTAGCCAGACGCAGGGTCTCGAACTCTGAGGCCAGACGCGCGGTATTGAGGGCAGGCAACTCCGTTCCCTCTGCTGCTGAAGCACAGCAACAAGCACAAGCAATGGGGGCTTTGCCTTCACTGGTTTCCGTGAAGTTGGGGAACTGGTTAGTACCCAGAATGAACTCCTTACGCTTGGCAGCATCGGCATGACGCTTGGCGTTCGATTCGTTAACGGCATTGGTGATGTTACCCTTCAAAGCCTCAGCCAGGAAACCGCCAGCCTCCTCGACAGCGAGGAACAACTTCCAACCCTCCTGGGCAATGGCGTCTGTCAGGTGTTCGATGGTATAAGAACCGCCTGCCACGTCCACAAGCTTGTCGAAGTGAGCCTCTTCCTTCAGCAGCAGCTGCTGGTTGCGGGCAATACGCTCAGCAAAATCTGTAGGAGTCTCGTAAGGCTTGTCGAACGGTGTCACCACGATAGAATCGACATTGGCAAGGGCTGCCGACATCGTCTCTGTCTGGGAACGAAGCAGGTTCACATAGGAGTCGAACAAGGTCTGGTTATACGCTGAGGTATAGGCGCAGACATGCATCTGGCAGGCGCAGTCGCACTTGGGCTCGTACTGTTTCACAATCTGAGCCCACAGCAGACGGGCTGCACGGAACTTGGCGATTTCCATGAAATAGTTCTCGCTGACGCCCATATTGAACTTGATGCGCTTAGCTGCCTCTGTAGCATCGACACCGGCGTCGGTGAGGATGTTCAGATACTCAGCACCCCAAGCCAAAGCATAGCCTAACTCCTGATAGATATAGGCTCCGGCATTGTTCAGTGCCACGGAATTCACGTTGATGCACTTGTAACCAGGCAGTTCCTTCAGCGTCTCAATGAGCGACTTGCCCTGTGCGAGCACAGCAGAAGTATCCTTGCCCTTGGCCAAAATCTTGCTGATGGGGTCGAAATTGATGCTGCCCTTCAGCTCAGCCAGCGGGTAGTCTTTCTCCTTGAAGTAGTCAAGCAGCACGGAGGCCAGTTCTACACAATGGCGCTGACAGGTTGTAAAGTTCAGCTCCACATACTGAGGCAGGATGCCTTCGAGCAGGGTTGCCACGAACGCCTTGCTGACGCTGTCGCCAGGAATGCGGAAGCCCAGCGAGTCAACACCCTTGTTCAGAATGTCAAGGGCCTTGGCGTTAGCGGCCTTGGCATCCTCAGCATTGATGTCCTGACGGACAAACCACAGGTTGTTGTCTTTCTTGTTGCCACGAACGAACGGGAATTCGCCTGGCAGTGAATCGACAGCCTTGAGGTCTTTCAGGTCCTCACGGCGATAGAAGGGTTGTACGTTAAACCCTTCGTTGGTTCTCCACACGAGTCGCTTCTGGAAGTCGGCACCTTTCAGGTCCACTTCAATCTTGTCCAGCCATTCTTGGGTGGTTGGCGCCTGGAACTCGCTAAAGAGTTTTTCTTTGTTTGCCATAAGATAAATAATGTGTTTATTATATAAGATATCGTTGTTTTAAGTATTCAGATTGCAAAGATAGTAACTTATTTTTGAACAAACGAACTTTTTTGCGAAAAAAAGCATTATTTTCCAAAAATTTGTGTATCTTTGCAGTCAGAAACAGCTGAGGTTATCCATAGACCTTAGTCAACCTAACGATATGAAGCAAAAATTAGCATACTGCCTACTACCTATACTCATGCTGATATTGGCACCAACAATATCGCAAGCAGAAGATTTTGTGCTGACGACAGCATGGACGGCACAAGCTCAATTTGCAGGCTACTATATCGCCAAGGAAAAGGGTTTCTATCGTGAAGTCGGACTGAATGTCACGATTCAGCACCCCTCGCTGACCACTTCGGCATTCAACCGCTTAAAAACAGAGAAATGCGATGGTGCCATGTTCTCTATGATGGCTGCTATGGACTTCATATCGCACGGTATCCCCCTCGTCAATATTTTCCAAGACTCCATGAACAGCAGCAATATCTTGATATCACGATGGGATACCGATCCATTGAAAATGAAAGGCAAGAAAGTGGCCATCTTCAATTCCGACCCCAATTACCTTACTTATATTATGAGTAAGAAAGAGAAAATGAACTACCAGTTGATACCCTTTACCAGCAACATCAACTTATTCTTGTCGGGTGCAGTAGATGCTACGATGGTGGTAAGCTACAACGAATACTTCCAACTGATGCAGGCTGGTTATAAGCTGTCGGAAGAGAGTGTCTATCGCTTCAGCGACCACGAATATAAGATTCAAGAAAATGGCGTCTACTTGAAACGCGACTATTTCAAAAGCCATCGTGAGACGTGCCAGAAATTCGCTCAGGCCAGTCGGAAGGGTTGGGAATGGGTAGCCGCCCACCCTAAAGAGGCATTGGATATTGTAATGAAGTATGTACGCCGTTATAATTCGCCGACCAACCGAGTGATGCAACGGATGATGCTGGAAG